>Ga0209062_1000485_pt1 | contig 117954 bp, 110 predicted proteins | sample Coa_R2_2_FD_187158 | JGI IMG/M metagenome (GOLD analysis project Ga0209062, IMG submission 187158) | Surface soil microbial communities from Centralia Pennsylvania, which are recovering from an underground coalmine fire - Coalmine... | ecosystem: Environmental > Terrestrial > Soil >... | reverse complement strand
GACCGTCTGCATCTGCATCGCCTCCTGCGCCAGCCGGGGGCGGAAGCCGGCGCGCTCGCAGAGGCCGAGAATCTGGTCGTAGAGGTCGGCCGCCAGGCGCCGGGGGAACAGCACCCACGGCTCGCCGGCGAGCGCGGCGATGGCCACGCGCCGCTGGGCGGCGAGCGGGTGGACGGCGGGCAGCGCCACGACCAGCGGCTCGCGCAGCACCGTCTCGGCGGCCAGCGCGGCGTCGGCCACCGGCGGGCGCACCAGCCCCGCCCGAATCTGCCCGCCGCGCAGCGCCTGAAGCTGCTCGGCGGTAGTCATCTCCTGCAGGACTAGCTCGACGCCGGGGAAGCGCGCGCGAAATGCCTGCACGATGCCGGGCAGCACGCTGTAGCTGGCGGCGCCGATGAACCCGACCGCGAGCGTGCCGACCTCGCCGCGGGCGGCGCGGCGCGCCGCGTGGGCCGCCTGCTCGGCGTGCGCTAGCACGGCCCGCGCCTCCCCGAGCAAGACGGCGCCGGCGTCGGTCAGGCGCACGTGGCGCTTGTCGCGCTCGAACAGCGGCACGCCCAGCTCGGCCTCGAGCTGGCGGATCTGGCGGCTGAGCGGGGGCTGGGCGAGGTGCAGGCGCGCGGCGGCGCGGCCGAAGTGCAGCTCCTCGGCCACGGCAACGAAGTAGCGCAGGTGGCGCAGCTCCACGACAGTGGAATACCCGGGAGGTATCAGTCTCTTACGAACAATGTATTGGACAGGCGCGCGGGCGGGCAACTACGCTATGTCGTGGAGCGCAAGTGCGGCGCTTGGAGAGGCCGGGGGCGCCGAGCCGCCGGGCGGCTGGCGAGCGAGAGGCGCGGGAAGCGCTCCGGCGGCTGAGAGGCTTGCCGCGAGCCAGCCGCTGGTGCGCTGGGCGTCACGTTTTTTATGGTAAGGTAGGCGGGCGGATGGCCGCGCCGCCGCCCGGGGCGCCTTCGCGGCTGCCTGGCCGCGCCGCGGCGACTGTCGGCCGGCCCGCGAATCATCAGGAGACGAGGAGCGACCATGCCCGAGCTATTGTTTGACAAGATCTGGAACAGCCACGTCGTCCGCGAGGAGCCGGGGCAGCCGACGCTCCTCTACATCGACCTGCACCTGATTCACGAGATCACGACGGCGCAGGCGTTCGAGGGCTTGCGGCTGAGCGGGCGGCGGGTGCGTCGCCCCGACCTCACGCTGGCGACGGTCGACCACAACGTGCCGACCGACCCGGGCCGCGACCACCTGCCGATCCGGGACGAGATCGCGCGGAAGCAGATCGAGACGCTGGCCCGCAACTGCCGCGAGTTTGGCATCAAGCTGGAGGGCATGGCGAGCAACGACCAGGGGATCGTACACGTCATCGGCCCGGAGCAGGGCTTTAGCCTGCCGGGCATGACGATCACCTGCGGCGACAGCCACACCGCGACGCACGGCGCGGTGGGCGCGCTGGCGTTCGGCATCGGCACGTCAGAGGTGGAGCACGTGCTGGCAACGCAGACGCTGCCGCAGATGAAGCCGAAGACGATGGAGGTGCGCGTCGAGGGCAAGCTGCCGCCGGGCGTCACGGCGAAGGACGTGATCCTGGGCATCATCGGCCACATCGGCGTGAGCGGCGGCGTGGGGCACGTGATCGAGTACACCGGCGAGGCGATCCGCGGCCTGTCGATGGAGGGGCGGATGACCGTCTGCAACATGTCCATCGAGGCGGGCGCGCGGGCCGGCATGATCGCGCCCGACGACGTGACGTTCGCCTACTGCGAGGGGCGCCGCTACGCGCCGAAGGGAGCCGAGTGGGAGCGCGCGCTGGACTACTGGCGCTCGCTGCCGTCCGATCCGGGCGCCCGCTACGACAAGAGCGTCGTGCTGCGGGGCGAGGAGATGGTGCCGTACGTCACCTGGGGCACGAACCCCGGGATGGTGCTGCCGGTGACGGGGCGCGTGCCCGACCCGGCGGAGATGGCGACGCCCGACGACCAGAAGGCGACGGCGCGCGCGCTGGAGTACATGGACCTGCGCCCGGGCACGGCGATCGCGGACATCCCCGTGGACCGCGTGTTCATCGGCTCGTGCACGAACTCGCGGCTGGACGACCTGCGCCTGGCGGCCCAGGTGGCGCGGGGCAAGCGGGTGAACCCGAAGGTGCGGGCGATGGTGGTGCCCGGCTCGGTGCAGGTCAAGCGGGCGGCCGAGGCGGAGGGGCTGGACAAGATCTTCGTCGAGGCGGGCTTCGACTGGCGCGAGCCGGGCTGCTCGATGTGCCTGGGCATGAACCCGGACATCCTGCAGCCGGGCGAGCGGTGCGCGTCGACCTCGAACCGGAACTTCGAGGGACGCCAGGGCAAGGGCGGGCGCACGCACCTGGTGAGCCCGGCGATGGCGGCGGCGGCGGCGATCGCGGGCCACTTCGTGGACGTCCGCGACCTCGACCTGGAGCGCTAACATTCCTATTGGGCACCGGGCGCGACCCCGCCCCCGGTGCCCGTCCGACCCCGGATGCCGGTACAGGTCGTGGAGGGGGGGCTGATGTCGTCCAGCAAGGACAAGCTGCACCAGCTAGTTGAAGAGCTGCCGCAGAGCGAGGTCCACGCCGCGGAGAGCATCCTGGCGTATCTGCGGGACATCGGCAGCGACCCGTTCCTGCGGGCGCTCGCACTCGCGCCCGTGGACGACGAGCCGACCACGCCCGAAGAGGACGAAGGGGCCTCGGAAGCCTGGCAAGAGTACCTGCGCGGCGAGTTTCGCCCCTGGGAGGAAGTCCGGGAGGAGCTAGCCGGTGGTTGAGGGCCCGCCGTGGCGGGTAGCGATTACCGCGCGGGCAGAGCGCGAGATGAAGCAGCTCTCAGCCACCGATCAAGCGCGAATTCGGGCCGCGCTCGACGCTTGGGCCGCAGGTACCTGGCCCCGCGACGTGAAGAAGCTTGAGGGGAAAGCCAACGAGTAGCGTGTCCGGATCGGGGGCATCCGCATTCGGTTCGCGCGCGATCCCCGAGCGCGAACAATCGTGGTCCTGCGCGTGCTACCCCGCGGCCGAGCTTACCGAGACTGAGCTGAACACGAGGGAGTCGCATCCGGGCCAGCAGCGCGGGTGCGCCGCCAGATTGGAGATCGCAGAGATGGAGCCGTTTGTTCGCCGCACGGGCGTGCTGGCAGTGATGGACCGCGTGGACGTGGACACCGACCAGATCATCCCCAAGCAGTTCCTGAAGCGCATCGAGCGCACGGGCTACGAGGACGCGCTGTTCTTCGACTGGCGCTTCCGGCCCGACGGCTCGCTCAATCCCGACTTCGAGCTGAACCGGCCAGAGTACCAGGGCGCGAATGCGCTGGTGGCCGGGCGCAACTTCGGCTGCGGGTCGTCGCGCGAGCACGCGCCCTGGGCGCTCCACGACTACGGCATCGTGACGGTGATCGCGCCCAGCTTCGGCGACATCTTCCGCAACAACTGCTATCAGAACGGCATGCTGCCGGTGCAGCTCACGGAGAGCCAGGTGCGCGAGCTGATGGACCGCGCGAAGGCGCGGCCGGGCTGCAAGGTGACGGTGGACCTGGAGCAGCAGACGGTCACGCTGGACGACGGCTGGAGCGCGCACTTCGACATCGACCCCTTCCGCCGCGACTGTCTGCTGAAGGGCCTGGACGACATCGGGCTGACGCTGCAGCACGAGGACGAGATCGCCGCCTTCGAGCGGCAGCGCCCCGCCTGGCTGCCCGCCAAGCGCTAAGCACTCAGCCAGGGATAGTGCGTAGGTTTGGCTTCGCCAAACCTACGCACCAACCTGGGCCGCCCGTTTAGGCGCATAACGCAGCGCCCGCGGCCCGCCCCGCCGATCTGGCCGGGGCGGGCCGCTTTGCGTCTAGTCACCACCCACGCCGGCGCGCAGGTAGACGACCCGGGCACGGACAGGTAGGGCTCCAGTGGCCGATCGCGCGTTGCGCCTGGTCGGGCGCGGAGTTGAGCGGCAGGACGGCCGCGCCTATAATCGCGCCAACACGCTGCCGGCCGCCGGGGCGCTCTCGGGGGAGAGCGTGCCCGGACGGGCGGCGAGGGAGCGAGGGCGCGATGGCCCAGGGTGGCGCAAAGTCCAGCATCCGGGTGGCGAGACTGCTGGCGGGGCTGGCGCTGCTGGCGCTGGTCAGTTGCGGGCCGGGTGCGGCGCCGCGGCAAGCCGCCGGCGCTGGGGGGAGCGCGGCGGCGGGGACCGCGGCCGGGGCCGCGGGAGGCGCGGGCGAGGCGAGGGGCGGCGCGGGGACGGCCGCTGGCGCCGCGGGGAGCACCGGGAGCGCGGCTGGGCGCGTGGCGGCGAGCCCGGCGGCGCCGCTGAAGGTGCGGATCGGGACGACGGCGGTGGCCGCCGCGCTGGCGCCGCCGTATCTGGCGCGCGACACGGGCATCTACGAGCAGAACGGGCTGGTCGTCGACCTCATCAGCGTGGGCACCGGACCGCTGGCGGTGCAGGCGCTGCTGGCGGGCGAGCTGGACTTCGCCTACAACACCGCGCCGTCGCTCGTGACCGCCGATCTCAGCGGGGCCGACGTGGTGATGCTGGCTGGCGGCGTGAACACGATGATCTTCTCGCTGGTGGCGGGACCGGGCATCGAACGGGTCGAGGACCTGCGCGGCAAGCGGTTGGGCATCACGCGGCTGGGCACCTCCAGCGACTTCAACGCGCGGTACGTGCTGCGGCACTACGGGCTGGAGCCGGACGTCGACGTGACGATGGTGCAGATGGCCGGCATTCCGGAGATCCTGACGGGGCTGGCGGCGGGGGCGGTCGACGCGGGCATGATGTCGCACCCGACGGTGGTGAACGCCACGCAGCAGGGGTACCACGTCGTGCTGGACCTGGGGAAGCTGGGGCTGGAGTACCAGCACAACGGCGTGATGAGCACGCGTCACTACGTGGAGGAGCATCCGGACGCGGTGCGCGCGGTGCTGAAGTCGCACGTCGAGGCGATCCACCGCTTCAAGACCGACAAGGCGGCCGCCATCGACTCGCTAGCCCGCTTCACGAAGCTCAGCGACCCGACCATCCTAGAGGAGACCTGGCAGGCGTACGCGAACACCTACTTCGAGCGGGTGCCGTACGCCACGGTGCCGGGCATGCAGGTGGACATCGACGGCCTGGCGGCGACGATTCCGGCGGCCGCCGGGGTGCGGGCCGAGAGCTTTGTGGACAACCGCTTCATGGACGAGCTGGTGCGCGACGGGCTGATCGAGCGGCTATACGGGAGTTAGCGCATGAGCACGCAGTACGGCTGGCGGGCGCGGGTGGGGCACATCTCGCCGGCGCTGCTGGACACGTCGGCGGAGGAGTGCCGCAAGCTGCTGCCGCCGGGGGTGCTGCACGTGGGGCTGAGCATCAGCCAGCCGGTGCAGCGCATGGCGCCGGACGAGCTGGACCAGGCGGGGCGGCTGATGGTGGACGCGGCGCGGCGCCTGGCCGCCGAGGAGGTGGACGTGATCGTGGCGGGCGGGGCGCCGGCCACGGCGCGGCAGGGCCCGGCGGCGGACGACGCGCTGCTGGGGGCGCTGCGCGAGGCGAGCGGGCTGCCCTGCACGACGGCCAACCGCGCGGTGGTGGAGGCGCTGGACGCGCTGGGGCTGCGGCGGGTGGTGGTCGTCTCGCCGTTCGTGGAGGCGCGCAACGAGGAGATCCGCGCGTATCTGGCAGCGGTCGGCGTGACGGTGGTGGCGACGCGGGGGCTGGGGCTGCCGCGCAACGTGGACATCGCCAGGCAGTCGGCCGCGACGCCGTACCAGATGGCCCGCGCGCTCGTGCGCGAGACGCCGGACGTGGACGGCGTGTACATCGCGTGCCCGCGCTGGCCGGTGGTGGACATCGTGGAGGCGCTGGAGACGGACCTGCGCAAGCCGGTGGTCGCGGGCGTGACGGCGATGATGTGGCACTGCCTGCGGCTGATCGGCGTGGGCGACCCGCCGCGCGGGTACGGGCGGCTGATGGAGACGCTGCGCGGCGCCTAGCGAGCGGTGGGGAGCGGGGAGCCATCGGCCGGCGGCGGGTGGCTGCCGGCCGCGAGCGGCAGGTCGAAGCGCGGATGCCGGCCCCGGCGCGGAGCGCGGCGGGGGGAGAGGGAGGTCGCCATGGGGGCTTCGGGCCAGTCCGGACCGCGCGCGCTCGTGGGCCTGCTGCTTGCGGCCGCGCTCGTCGCCTGCGCGGCGCCGGCGCGGCCGGCCGCGAGCGGGGAGGCGGCGCCAGCGGGCGAGGCGGCGGCGGGGGCGGCGGGCGCGGCCGCGGCGCCGGCCCGCCAGGCCGCGTCTGCTGCACCGACGGCCGCGCCCGCCGCCGCGCCGGAGCACACGACGCTGCTAGTGTCGACGACGTCGTCGGTGTTCCTGCCGCACAAGCTAGCGGAGGTGAAGGGGCTGTTCCTGGCGCAGGGGCTGGACACGGAGGTGGTGGTCACCAGCAGCAACGTGGAGGCGGCGGCGGTCGCCACGGGCGACGTGGACTTCTCGGGCCAGCTGCCCGCGGCCATCCGGCAGCGACTGGCGGGGCTGCCGATGGTCGGCACGGCGGCGGTGGTCGGGCACTCGACGCGGTATCTGGTGGCGTTGCCGCAGTACACGTCGATCGGCGACCTGCGCGGCAAGACGCTGACGGGCTCGTCGCCGGCAGGGAGCGACACGCAAGTGCTGCGGCGGGTGCTGAGCTTCTACGGGCTGGACCCGGACCAGGACGTGACGATTCTGAACGCGGGCGACGTGCCGGCGCGGTGGGCGGCGATTCAGAGCGGGCACGCCGAGGGGGGGCTGTTCGCGGGCGGGGACGTGCTGAAGGCGCAGGAGCTGGGGCTGCGGCCGGTGGTGCGGGTGGCCGACGTGCTGGACATGCCGGAGAACGGGCTGGCGGTGTCGGAGCGCAAGCTGGCGGAGCAACCGGAGCAGGTGAAGCGGGCGCTGCGGGCGCTATTGGATGCGGTGACGTTCGTGCGGAGCCAGCCGGACGAGGCGGCGCGGGTGCTGGCGGACTGGGTGGGCATCGACGAGCGGGCGGCGCGGGCGCAGATCGACGCGCTGATCCCGGCGCTGAGCCCGGACCTGACGGTTAGCGATGCGGAGCTGCAAGCGGTGATCGACGCGGAGCGGGCGGCGGCGGGCATCGAGCGGGAGTACAGCCCGGCGGACGTAACGGACTTCACGCTGCTGAACGAGGTGCTGCGCGAGCGCGGGCTGCGATAAGGAGAATAGGTCTTGAAGGTCGGCGGGGGATAGCGTATACTGTGCTGCGCGGGGCAACTCCCCGCGATGCGGAAGTGGCTCAGTGGTAGAGCATCTCCTTGCCAAGGAGAGGGTCGCGGGTTCGAATCCCGTCTTCCGCTCCCCGGCCGCGGCGCCGTGGTGGCCCCCAGCGTCGCTCTGTCCACGGGGGCGTGGCCAAGTGGTAAGGCGAGGGTCTGCAAAGCTCCTCGCCCGTCATTTCTCCAGTGCTACCGCCAGATTTGAGCCTCCTGTAGCAATCCTGTAGCAGCACCAGAGCCGTAGGAGACACCCTATGGCTCGACGTGGCAACTCCGAAGGCAGTATCTACCAGCGGTCCGATGGTTACTGGGTGGCCGCAGTCTCCACGAGCGGCAAGCGTCGGGTAGTCTATGCTAAGACTCGACGGGAGGTCGCGGAGAAGCTCGCTGCACTCCAACAGGCAGCATCCACGGGTACCCTAGTCGGGGCGTCACGCCTGACGGTCAAGGACTTCATGCAGCAGTGGCTCGACGCCGCAAGCCTTACCTGTAAGCCATCCACGCTTTACGGCTACCGTGTCGTCGTCCGCTGTCATCTCGTTCCCGAAGTCGGCGCCCTCGCCCTCCAGAAGCTCGCGGCGCAGCACATCGTCCGCCTGTACCAGGCCAAGCGGCAGCAGGGACTCTCGCCGCGCCGTGTCCAGATCATCCACGCCGTACTACACCGAGCGTTGACAGAGGCGGTCCGTTGGCGGCTGGTCCCGCGCAACGTGGCTGATGACGTGAAGCCGCCGCGCCAGGAGCACCAGGAGCCGCGAATCTGGAGCCTGGACGAGGTACGCGCCTTCGTGAACACGGCACAGTCTAGTGCGGACCGATATGCACCTGCCCTGGTCCTGGCGCTCGCCCTGGGACTCCGTGAAAGTGAATTGCTCGGCCTGCGTTGGGACTCACTGTCCACGGAGCAGGGAACCATAACTGTAGACCGCGCGCTGACATGGGTGGGGGGTGTTCCAACCTGGGGGACGCCTAAAAGCCGAGCGGGCCGACGAGTGTTGCCATTGCCGCAGCCCGCACGCGAGGCGCTCGCACGGCTCCGCGAGCAGCAGGACCAAGACCGATTCAAGGCAGGTCATGACTGGCAGCCCACCGAGGGCAGGATCGTCACCAGCCGCGTGGGCACGGTGCCGACACCGAACCGCCTGAAGGACACGCTGGATCGGCTCTGCGCGCGTGCAGCCGTACCACGTCTGACCGTTCACCAACTGCGTCACCAGTGCGCCTCACTCCTGTTCGCGGCAGGCGCGGACATCAAGCAGGTTCAGCACTTCCTCGGACACAGCCGCGCATCCGTGACGCTGGATGTATACATGCACCTACTCAACGCGACCAGCGGCGAGATGGCGCGACGACTGGATCAGATGTTGGGCTAGACGGGAATTCTGCTCGCACGCGCGGAATGGCAGCGGGCAGAAGCTTGCTCGGGCGCTAGATGAGATGCTGTCCTACGAGGACCAGTAGAGCGCGATACAATAGTAAATGATAAGGGTAGGCGTCGTCCAGGCGATGCCTACCCCTATTAGCTACACGAAATCGATAGTTACGGAGTATTATAATGCGATTTTGCACAGAGCACGACGGCCACCCACCAGAGTGTTTATGTCTTCCACGAGAACCTTTCTGCGAACACGGCCATGAACTACTCGACGCCAAAGGCGAGCCGACCGATGTGCTGATGTGGGATGCTACGGGTTCGCCCGAGTGCGCCGAGTGTCACGCGCACCACCTGATGGCTGTGCAGGCGATTTTGCGGCACGACAGTAAAGACACGTCGGCTTGTAAGCGTGGACACGCGGTTACAGCGATCTCTCACGGCATCCGCTGGAGCCAGGATGGCAAGCCCGAGGCGTACTGCAAGGATTGTGACCAGAGGATCAGGAAGGCCCGATCAGCGCCTGTTGAGGTTCACCCACGTGCGACGAGGCCGCGTCGTCTGGTACTCCAGCGACCAATTCCCCAGGCTGCCAAGCGCGGCCTGCGTGTAGTCATGCGGGGTGATGGCACCGTGGGCGGCATGCGGCACGAGACGATCTTCGGCAACGTCATCCCGTTGTCCCCCGATGTCCCGCCACCACGACAACGCTCTTACGCGAGACGAGCACGAGCACTGGGCGCTGAGCCGACCCAGTATGATGGTGGGCAGATTGTCAAGAACTCCGCGAGCGGTATTTGTCATGGCTGCGGCGAGCGATTCCAACCCCATGAGGAGCTTGCTGTGGACCACTGGATACCCGCGAGGGCTTTTCCCTTCCTGAGCCTGTCGAGCCAGAATCTGCGACTAATCCACCCTGCCTGTAATTCGAAACTGCAAGACCTGGTCCCTACAATCGAGGACGCCAAGCGCGACTCGATGCAGCATCTCGTCCCGCTGCTCCGAGCGATCAATCCGCTCAACGTTCGGTTCCGTGCCAGTGCGACGCCGCTGCACCCACGGGACGAGTCCGCAGGCCCGTTCGTGCGGTATGCGATCCCTGGCTTCAACCAGGATACCGACCAGGAATTCGATGAGCACGGCGAGCGGCATCCAGCCGTCGAGCGGTGGTTGCGGGCGCTGGAGCAGGTGCATGGACCTGTCGAGGCGTTTGACCGTCAGCGTGATGCCGTGTTCCAGGGGACGAGTCGACAATTCCATCCCGCGCTCAAGGATCACCTGGCGGCGACGTTGCCCGAGGAGTACTCGGAGCAATTTCGTCTACTTCGCGGGTACGGTAGCGTGTGGCTGCGTAAGGCAGTCTAGAACGCGTTCGGGTCCCCGCCCACGAACGTCGTCGACTACTTGCGGGCTGGATATGCCTCGTCAGTATTACTCAAGGGGTCTGCGGACTTCCTCAAGATTACGAGCATCTACAAAGCCAATCACACCGCTTGTCAATCTGACCCTGTAGAAGTCGCCGATAATTTCCAGAACCTCGAACAGTTCACCACGCCCCAATTCGCCAACGGCTGCGCTTCCAATCACTGGCTGCTGAAGGACCGTAACGCGCTGATAGCGCAGACGGAACGCTGCATCTGTTTCTTCCTGAGTATGAGGCGATGGCGTTGCTGACTCGCCTTGCCTGCTAACTGATACCTCGCCCTCGCCTGTTGGCGTCGACTCCTGATATGGTGGCATGGGTATCCCAAGCTCGGCTCGTCTCTCGGCTTGGCGCTGCTTTATCTCAAGAACACTTCGTGATAAAAACGGATTCTCCGCTGATGTCGGAGCTGGTGTTTTTGGAGGTGGGCCATTCTTCTTGTATTCATTCGATGCCGCCCGAATGACGGGCGCTATATCTCGTCCGCTTGGCAGAGTTGCAATGACGTAGTCCTTCCCAGAAAGGGTGTGGATCACAGCATAATCACGGTAATGGACGTTGTGTTTCTCTACTACATCCATTTGCTGCGGGGTGGGAGCAGACACAGCAGATATATCACCGAGACTGATCCTTGTCAGGCGACTATCTTTCGCGAAAGGATAGTGCAAGAAGATGACATTGTGGTTCATGATACGGAGTCTACCATCAGTTACGTGCCCATCGTTCAGCATTGCCGCATCCCCGCTATACAGTAACTCCTCACCCCTAGCAGCGGCGTCATCGCGTTCGAATGCGCGAAGCAAGTTCGCACGCCACGCGTGAAATTCCTGCGGGGTTCTCCTGAAGAAATCGTGCTCCTCCTTTGTTGTTACACTGTCCATCCACCATTCCCACTCCATAGATCTAGCTTTCGACGGTGTAATGGTGCCAAGGACATGCTCATCAGATTGATATAGGAGCGACTCCATCTGAGACGCTGGTGTTGATAGCGTTTCACCTGGGAAAAATACTTGATCGCATCGGTGACAGTAGTATAGCCGCTGCCACCGCTCCCTAGCCGATTGCCAACTTTTGTATAGAGCTTCCCTCCGTCGCGTGTCGATACCTCTCAGTGTGTTACGCGTAACAGAGAACTCTCGACGTGTGAACAACAATCCAAGAAAAGCTGCTGCACCTATCCCTACAAGAGCACCACCAACACCGCCCGCGCCGCCATGGGTAAGAGAGCTAAGTCCAGACATGGCAGCGATAGCAATGAGAACTAGGAGCATCCAGCCCGAGCAGGAGATCGCCAGGCATCCGTTGTCTATGCCCGTACTGGTGCGTTGTGCGGGAGGGGCAAGCCTTTGACTGAGAGTCGTCTGGCTCCTGGCCGTGCCAGAGGTTTGTGCGCCACCCACGGTCCAGCCGCCACCCCGACCGAAGGAATAGGCGGCACCGCCAGTCTGTGCTGAATAGCGGTTCGTACTGATTCCGCTTTCATGGACCACGCTGACCTTTTGAACCTGGTCTACCTGGTGGCAACTAGGACAGGCGAGCGCCTCAGGGCGATGCTGCGACACCTAATCCTCCAGACCTGCGAGTGGCGTCTAGTATCTTGCAGCGCAGCGCCAAGGCCACGAGCGGAGTTCACTTGAGCGGCACGGGTAGAGGGAACATCAACTGGCGGCGCATCGGTCCACCCCCACACCCCATCTGGACTGAGCGCGCGTGCGGAGAATCAGGCTCTCCAGCGGAAGTAGCAGTTAGCAGGAATCGTACCACCGCCAATATACAGCGAGGACAGGAGCAGAGTCAAATTACGGCGGCAACAGGATCAGTGGCGGCGGCTGGCCCCAGCCCTGCCGCGCGAAAGCACGGCACATCCAATGATCCAACGGGCACGAGGAGTCTCCACCTGATCGGCCAGGGGGACCCCATGAGGACTCTCCATCCCAGGCAGGATGTCCAGCGGTCCCATCCCGCTTCTGCTCGCCTGGTCTTCAGGGTACGGCACGGCCTGCTCACCGAAGGGTGGTCTGTGCTCGCCGCCACATGCCAGGCCGATAGTTCCTGCTGCTGACGACCACGACACCCACCGTCGCCGTCGCCGTGAACCCGCATGCCACAACCTTCTATCTCCTCCCGTTCTGCAACAAGCCTGCCATCGCCCCGTGGATCAACTCGTAGACCCCAATTCCATGTATCCCGACCGCGAGTGTCGAGCTAACCCTGAACGGCGAGCTATCCTCTAGCTTCTCCGAGCGCACGAGCCGCCTCATAAGCGAACTCCTTGTACGCGTCTCGAAAATTCCAGTCCTGGTAACGTCCTTTTATGGCGTTACAGGAGCTACAAAGTATCTGGATGTTATCTATATCATTACTGCCGCCGTGCCGAAGCGGTACGATATGATCCTCGGTCCAGCCCCAGGTTACTCCTCTGGTCGGATCATACCGTTCGGGACAGTAACGCAGACATCCCCAACACTTCTTACCGACTAACTCGTGCAAGAGCTTGACCTGGGCCAACGTGTGTGATCCAGGCGCTTGCCGACGCGCCTGCTGCTGCTTACGGCGCCTCAGCGTTTTCTTCGAGACGTTCAGCGGCGCCGTGCGGCCGTCGTCCTTTGCGGTCGGCTCCCACCACTGGCAGAGCCAGCACAGCGTGTGACATGGGTCGTCTTCGTCACCGCTCCACCCGTGCAGCTTCGGACGCATGTAGAGACCGCAGGGGGAGTACCCCGTGGGGAGTTGTCTATGGGCGCGTCCGTCCCGTTCTAAGCACCAGAATGCCATCGCGAACCGTCATGCACGAGGGGATTGCTTCGCTTGCCACCGTGCCTATATGTGTCACATACCATGCTCTTCTACTCCGTGATGGGGGCAGGCGCGCGGGCGTCACCGCTGCGCGCTGCCCCATCCGATCCTTAGTTAGTTGGTGTCGGGTCCGTATCGCTCTCGGCTTCGCCCTGTTCGTCCGCTGCATCGCCTGCCGCCTGTTCGACTTCGAGCCAGAGGTCCAGGTACCAGTTACCAGTTGTCATCGCTGTTTCCTTCTCTGTTGTAACGATGTTTGAGAGGGTGACAGGTGACAAGCGGTGACAAGAAAATCAGGGTTATCTCGCGAAGCAAAGTGCAGGCAAAAAAACCCCAGAAATCGTGTCATCCGCTGTCACCTGTCACCCGATCAGAACGGCGGGGGACCGCTGAACATCTTCGTGGCTGGGATACGGTCCACGATCTTGATGCCCTGCCACCCCCGCTCGCTCTTGGTGTGGTACTGCTGGAAGCCCTTCTCCTTGAGCCTGCTCGTTAGCTCAAGCTTCGTCAAGCGGTCGTACCCGTAGAAGTCGGCCCACTGGACAAACTGCTGATAGAGATCGTCCAGGCGTGTACGGGCGGTAGGCTCGCGCTCGGCCCACGCATCCAGGAATTGCTCGACTACATCCATCTCGCTGCGGTATTCCTGATTCGCCTCGATCACATCAGGCGGCGTCATCAGGCCGTGCGCCTGCCATTCCAGACAGCCCGCGATGAGGAAGTTCAGGATGCCCGACGCCTCAGGCCACAGCTTCTTCTTCTTGAAGTGGATGTCCCGCTCGTGATCGGGGAAGCGGTAGTTGAACGGGATCAGCCGCACGCGGTCCCAGATAGCCTGATTGGACTCGGTGATCGTCGGGCGGTGATTCGTACCGACCCAGATTTTGCCCTCGAACTCGAAGTTGAAGAACTCGCCGTGCAGGAATCGGGCCGACATCGTGTCACCACCCGACAGACGCTTTACCAGGGCGACGGCGAGCCGTTGATTCTCTTCGGTCTCGCCCGCATCCACAAAGCGGGCACCGCGCAACGCGGCGATATCGTTCGGGATGCCCGAGGCGTTCTTGCCCTTGGTCATCAGCGTCGATGCCTGGGTGGTCGTGGCGTAGTCGCCCAGGATGTAGGTGGTGGTCTCGATCAGCGTACTTTTGCCGTTCGCCCCACAGCCGTAGGGAATGAATACCACCCGCTCGCCCGTCTCGCCAGTGATCGAATAACCCAAAGCACGGCGGATGTAACCGATGTTGTCGGCGTTCTGCTGCATGATGCGATCCAGGAACTTCTCCCACTCGGGGCACGTCGCGCTGGCGTCGTACTTGACGGGGGCCAGCTTGCTAATCAGGTCTTCCCGCCGATGGTCTCGACACTGCCCTGTGCGGAGATCGATGGTGCCGTTGAGCACGTTCAGCAGCATGGGGTCACGGTCTAGCTGGCTGGAGTCGATCAGGATGCCAGGCTCGGACTTAACCAACTCGATCATCGCCTGGAGCTTCTTGGCGCTCTCGGATGCGGCCTGATGCTTGACCAGCGCGAGCCGCTTCGCGTCATCCTGGATGTTGGCGGCGTCCTTGAGCATCTCGCGCACCGTCTGCTTGGCGATCTGAGTGATGCGCGGTCCGTTGTCACGCACCCACCGCGTGCCATCCCATACCAAGAAGCACCCCCAGTCGGTGCAGTAGCGGAAGTCGTCGCCGTGCGCCGCTACCATGCGCTCCGCGTTGCCGTAGTCGGTGAGGCGGAAGTCCCGCGTAGGCGCTGACGCCACATCGGGCGCACTCGACACTTCTAGCCACTCGCAGACCTTGCCGACGACCTTCGGATCAACGCACTCTTTCAGGTGGGTCCAACCCGTCGCGGTCTCATTGGCGGCTAGGCGCTCCGCTGTGGTCTGCACGCAGCGCACCCGATCCTCGACTTCATCGTCGCCTGCCACGGACGTGACCGCGCGAATGAAGTGCTCTACGTCGGTCTGCGCCCAGCCCGCGCGGAGCAGCCCGCCTGCCAGGGCCAGCGCGGCGTGGTGGCGACTGCCCTCGGCGGGCCAGTAGCGCGCGAGCAGGGCGGCAGCGGCGAGCTTGCACACGGCCTGCATTAGCGCGTGGCCGTTGATCTGGAGCGGCGCGTCCTCCTGCACCCACTCCACAGGTTCACCACTCGGATGCACGCTCGGGGGGATGACGGTCTGCGCGCCGTTCGTGCGGAACTCAACGAGCATCGCGCGTTGCTTCGTCGCAATCGGGTCTTCAAACCGCTTGGTCTTAAGCACGGGATCGATCTGGTACCATCGATGACTCTCGGGGGTACTCGCGCGACCGTGAATCATGCCCGTGGCGGGCAGGAAGGATCGTGCGAGGGCGAGGGTTTCGGGGGCGTCTAAGTCGATGTCGGCCAGGCCCCCTGAGGGAGCCCCTGGCAGTAGGCTAATGTTCTGAGGATGGCCGTTGAAGTAGTCCCCGACCGTCTCTTCGGTCAGGCGAAGGTGCTGCCAGCCTGGGAGGTTCGGCACCTTCTCCTGGTACGGCACGGGGATAGGCGCGTAGCCCTGTTGGATATGATGCAGCGCCACAGCCCGCATACTGGTGGCGTCGGTTGCATTGGTGGGGGTAGTCACGGTAGAATGGTGTGATGGCAGCGCGACGCTGCCACTCAGCGAATCATCGGGTCTAAACACGAGGGATTAACTCCAAATAGCGTCGGAAATGCGATTCGTGGCCGTATTGTCCGCGCGAATAATGATTTTGAGGTAGCCTGCCGCCCTGCATTGGGGCGGCAGGCGTCTTGTTATCTAGCGACTGGCCACGGTAGCTTCAGGGTGAGTGAGTCCGATACGCTCGCACTCGGTCTTAATGAGTCCCCGCAGCGTGTCGGCCATCGTCTCCTGCCGCTGCTGCGAGAGGTTCCGTAGCCAGACCTTCTCGGTGGGGGTCATATAGAAACACAGGCCCTCGGCCCGCTTGTGGATCAGTTCCATAGTCTTCTTTCTCTCTCGTGCTGTGCGTTTAATAGCTGGGGCTGTGCATACCCCCTATTGTATTATACAGGACGCCGACCAGGTTTAGGCGCAAAAAGGCGTTATCGCCTTAGAAGCGCACAGAAATCCGCTAAGACGGGTAGTTACCGAACGAAGCTTTGCTTTTAGGCCAGTCTCGCGGGAGATGCTGGCAGCGACCGTAGAAAGCGCGGACGTGTTATCCAGTGGATGCACGATTCACTGGTCTATGGCGCGATCCCCACGCTTCGCGCGGTGCTCCGCTCGTTCTCGTCGTCGGTCAATGGTTTGAGCGGGTGGCGGAGCCGCATGATGCAGCCAGCCGTGGTGAACGGCGGCTAGCTCCTGCGCGCCCCTACCCGAACATCCGTTCGTACGGCGGCTAACGCAAGTACCGTGCCAGCGGCGGGGATGAGCTAGGGGGCTTGCTCGTGCAGGGAAGCTAGGGTAGAATCTGCTACGCGATGAAATTGCTCTGGCGCTGCTGGAGCAGGAGCCTTTCTGTAGCAGCGTTGTAGCAACGGGAAGTGCCCGAGTAGGTCAGTCCGCAGGCGCGGCGCCGTGGTGGCCCCCAGCGTCGCTCTGTCCACGGGGGCGTGGCCAAGTGGTAAGGCGAGGGTCTGCAAAACCCTTATTCGGCGGTTCGAATCCGCCCGTCCCCTCTAGTGGAGGCCCCGCTTTCGGGGCCTTTTTCTTTGCCCTGAGCTGCTCCGCGGCCACTCCCAGTGGCATCCCCGACCTGAGCCATCCTTATAGAGTCCCCGCCTTTGACGGGGCTACCCCTAGTATGCCAGTGTCCGATATGAACTACACTTGCTCAGCCAGGCTCTCCCGCAGCCCTCGCCACTAACCTTCCTTTGATAACGTCGTTCGTTGTGGCATTGATACCGTGTCGCACAGGTGGGCGGTAGCGAGTCTGCCCACCTGTGCGGGCCATGCCAACAAGGAGAGCGGCAGGACTCCCAAGACGGAGAGCATCAGGAGTGACGTTGATCCTTGTAATACCAAGTCGGCACATAGGCTCCGGTTGGAGTCCGTCGCCCGGAGGTAGCCATGCGACGGATCAAGCTGGCGCCGCACCTGATGGTGGAGGAGCTGGGGCAGCGCTATCCACCTCGGTGTGCTCGCACGCTCGCGCTATGGAGTCCGGTGATTTCTCGGCTGCGGGGTGCCGCGACTTGCTGCCGCGGGGACGCCGGGGCTCGTGGGCGAGATGCCCTGCTCGATCGCGTAGATCGCCGCGGAGATGCGGTCGTTGATCTCTAGCTTGCGGAAGATGTTGGCGAGATGGTTTTGGACGGTGCGCACGCTGATGCTCAGCTCGCGAGCGATCTCCTTGTTCGACCGGCTCTGTGCGACCCAGCGCAGGACCTCTAGCTCGCGTGCCGAGAGCCCCGCGGCCGGGAGGGCGCCGGGAGCAGGAGCGCGGCCCGAGAGCGCTGGCGTGTGCGAGAAGGCTCGCAGCATCTCCTGGGCCACGCGCACGTGCAAGACGACGCTGCCTCCCGCGACCGTTCGGATCGTGGACAGCAGCTCCTGCGCCTGTACCTCTTTGGCGAGATACGCGGCGGCGCCCGAGCGGTAGATCTCCATGATGTGCTCGACGTCGTCGTAGCGCGTGAGCGCGATGACGGCCACGCTGGGGTTGTTCTGCTTGATGAGGCGCGTGGCCTGGATGCCGTCCATGCCGGGCAGCACGATGTCCATCAGCACGACGTCGGGGAGCAGGTGGGCGACGAGGTCGAGCGCGGCCTCGGCCGAGTCGGCCTCGGCGACCACTTCCATGTCCGCCTCGCGGCTCAGGACTGCCTTGAGGCCCTCGCGAATGAGAAAGTGGTCGTCGCAGACCAGGATGCGGATGGGCTCGATCGAGACGTCCGCCATGGGCCGGCTCCTGCTAGCTGATCGCCGCGGCAAGCGCCTCGAGCGCCGCGGCGAAGGCGGCCGGCGGCGCGTGGGCCACGCCGGCGCCGATCTGGCCGATCCCCGGCTCGCGGTGCGCGATGGCCGTGTTGATGAGCGGCGTGATACCTGTTTCCACGACCTTGCGCACGTCGATGCCCACCGGCGTGCCTTGCCCGCCCAGCGCGGGCAGCAGGAAGACCTCGTGCTCGGCCAGCGTGATCTCGCGCGCGAGCTGCGTCTGCTGCTGGCCCGCCCGCGTGTCGCGGAGGCCCAGGAACGGGACGAGCGCCGGGGCGGTCGCCATCGCCATCCCGCCGAGCCCCACCGTTTCCATGATGGCACTGTCGCCGATGTCGCGGCAGGCGTCCGCGGCAGTGTAGCCGGGGAAGTAGAGGCCCTGCACCAGGTCGGCCGGGCCGGTGAACCAGCGATCGCCCAGGCCGCTCACCCGCAGGCCCAGCTCGACACCGTTGCGGGCCATCGCCGTGACCAGGCTGCTGTCCGGCACGCCGTGGGCGGCGTCGGCGGCGGCCTTGGCCGCGCCCATCGCCAGGTTCAGGAAGAACTGGTCGTTGTTGCGAGTGAGGAAGCGCATCACGCGGTCGAGCCGGTCGCCGTCCCGCCGCAGCGCCGCCGTGAGGTGCGGGGCGATGGCGCGCACGAAGAGCGCCGTCGACGCCAGGTTGCGCATGTGCAGCTCGTCGCCCATCTGCAGCGCCTGGGCGACGAGCGCGTTCAGGTCGAGCCCGCCGGCGTCGGCGATCGCGGCGCGCAGCGCCGGCGCTAGCTCGTCGCGCATCCAGCGCAGCCGCTCCAGCACCTCGGGCTGCGTCGCGCCGAAACGCAGCACCTTGCCCATGCCCTCGTTGATCGTGACGTAGGCGCGATTGCCCGTGGCGCGGTTCTCGACGACGAAGACGGGCATGGACGCGGTGATGATGCCGGTCATCGGGCCGACGGCGGCGTGGGCGTGGCACGGCGCGATGCGGATCGCACCTTCGGCCAGCCGGCGCGCTGCCTCGGCCGGGTCGGCGGCCAACCCCTCGTACACCGCCCCCACCGCCACGGCGCCGCGCTGCAGCGGGCACATCGCGTCCCAGGCGATCGGGGGGCCGGCGTGCAGCACGAGGTCGTGCGCCATGCCGGGGAGCGCGTCGCCGGCCGTCAGTACGTCCACGAGCACGGGCTGGCTGTCGAGCAGGCGGCGCACGGCCGTCGCGTTCGCCGCCTCGATGCGGGCCGCGGCGCTCGCCTGGCCGGGGCGGTCGCGCGCGTCGCCGGCCGTGAGCCGCGCGAGCAGGCCCGCCAGGCGCGCGTCGCCGCCGGCAGGCGGCTGCCAGTCCACCTGCACCACGGGCGCCTGCTGACGCTGCAGCTCCGCGGCAAACAGCTCCAGCCCAACGTTCACCACGCGGGGTGGGCCGCCGAGCAGCGCCCGCGCCTTCTCCGTCGCCATGCCGCCTCCGCTATCGCCTAATATAACGATGGAACGTCAAAACGTTTTGGAGTCAGGATGCGCGGCGACATGGTTCGCTCCACCATTTATCTAGACGCGGCGCTGCACCAGGCGCTACGGCTCAAGGCTGCTACCGCTCATCGCAGTATGTCCGACATCGTCAACGACGCTCTCCGCTCGCTGCTACGCGAAGACGAGGAGGATCTGGCCGCCTTCGCCGAGCGCGAGCAGGAACCGTCGATAAGCTACGAGACTTTCCTGGCCCAGCTCAAGGCCGATGGCACGCTATGACCTCATCGTCAAGCCGTCCGTCGCCAAGGACCTCCGTGGCATCCCGCGGGCGGACGTGCGCCGCATCCTGGAATGCATGGAAGCCTTACGCGACGACCCGCGCCCGCCTGGAGCCGAGAAGCTCTCGGCGCAGGAGCGTTACCGCATCCGGCAGGGCAACTATCGCATCCTCTACACGGTAGCCGATGCCGCGCTCACGGTCGAGATAGTGAAAGTAGGACATCGGCGCGACGTGTATCGCGAGCCTTGAGCCGAGCCTATCCGCTCGCCGGGGCGGCGCGCAGGGCGATGGCCGCGGCCGCCCGCGCCGCCTGCGCGTTGGTCGGGAACACGAGCGCGCCCACGGCGCGCAGCGCCGCCTCCTGTGGGCGGAGGCCCTGCGGGTCGCCGTCGGTCCCGCAGACCGACACCACTACCGGCAGGTAGCGCCCCGCCGCCTCGGCCCGCGCCCGCGCCTCGGCCAGCGTCGGCGCGAGCGCGCCCGCCGGGTCGGCGTGCGCGCCGTAGCCGAGGATGACGTCCAGCAGCAGCACGGCCGTTTCGGGGTCGTCGGCCTCGGCGAGCAGCCGTTCGGCCCGCAGACTGCCGTCGATCATCGGGTGGGGCCGGCCGACCGTGAACTCGTCGGCGCCCAGGTCCACGATCGTATGGCCCACGGACTGGCGCGGCGCCGGCAGGCGGCGGTCCTCGGCCAAGGGGACGTTCGAGTAGACGGTGAGCTGCGGCTGCAGGACCACCTGCGCCTCGTAGGCGAGGGTGCCGCCCGCGTAGAGCCCGCGGAGGTACTGCTGGCTGGGCGCGAGCCGCGCGGCCTCGGCGCGGAGCGCGGCGAGCGGCTGGGGCGCGGCGTCGAGCGCCGGCTGCTCGCCCGCCAGGCGGATCGCCAGCGCCGCCGCCTGGTCGAGCGTGGTCACGGGATGGGCGCCCGCCCGCTGGGCGCTCTCCGGCCGCGCGTTCAGGAAGCAGGTCACCACCGGCTTCCGCAGGTCGCGGATGCGCTCGTACACCGCCGCGGCCGGCACGAGGTCGGGCGGCTTGGAGACCAGCACCAGCACCGCCGTCGCCGGATCGTCGGCGAGCAGGTCGATGCCCTGCCGCATCATCAGGCCGCCGACCGCGGCCGCCATGTCGCGGCTACCCGTTCCGATGCCGTGCGAGACGCCCGAACCGTAGCGGTGCACGAGGCTGCTGACCGCCTGCAAGCCGGTGCCGGAGGCGGAGACGAGCCCGATCGGCCCCCGCCGCACGGCGTTGGCAAAGCCGAGCCCCACGCCGCCGATGAGCGCCGTACCCGCGTCGGGGCCCATCAAGAGCAGGCCCCGCCGCGCGGCCAGCCGCTTGAGCGCGACTTCCTGGTCCAGCGGGACGTTGTCGCTGAACAGGAGCACGTGCAGGTCGCGCTGGAGCGCCTTCTCCGCATCGGCGGCGGCGAACTGGCCCGGCACGGAGACGATCGCCAGGTTCGCCTCCGGCAGCGCGCGCAGCGCCGCGTCGAGCGTGCGCGCGCGCGGCAGCGCGGCCCGCTCGCCGCCGGCGCTCGGCGGCTCCAGCAGGCGAACGGTGGCCGCAAGCGCTCGCTCGGCCGCGGCGGCCGAGTCGGCGGCGACGCCGATCAGCAGGTCGGCCGGGCCGGCCGCGTGGCCCGCGTCGTCGAGCAGCCCGGCCTCGGCCATGAGCGCCTTGTTCGGCCCGGTGGCCATCATCGCCGCCGCGCGGAGCACCCCCGGCAGGCTGGTCAGCTCGCCGGACAGCCGCATCAGGACCACCGAGTCCCGGTAGCTGTTGGGCCGGACCAGCGCGCGGACCACGACCATCGCCAGCGTCGTCCTCTCTCGCCGCGGGCAGCGCCGGGAGCCGGGCGTGCCCCAGGGCGCTCTCGCTGCCAGTGTACTTCATGCCGCGCCGCACCCGCGCGACCGCGCGCCGGCCCGGCGCGACGGTGGGCCGCCCGCCAGCCCAGCCCCGGCGCCAAACCGGCGGGGGGCTAGGTAATCGCGGCAAGAGCCGGGCACGCCGCGCTAGGTACACGTTAGGTAGATCACACGATTGTCGGTGAGTAGCGGCGCGTCGATACTTGAGGCCTAATCAGGGCTTGAGGCCGCATCGGAAGTCGCCGTCTGCCGCGCGAGCCGGGCGGCCAGCGGCCGCTCTCGCGCCTGGAGGTGAACGTGCCGGCAAGTGGCGACCACACGCCATCGCCCGGCGCGGCGCGTACGCCGGCCCCGCTGGCGGTCGTGGCGTTCGGGGGCAACGCGATCGTCCGCCCGGGCCAGCGAGGCCTGCCCGGCGAGCAGGCGGACAACCTGCGGCCGATGGCGCGCGAGATCGGCGCGCTGATCGAGGCGGGCTGGCGGGTGGCCGTTACCCACGGCAACGGCCCGCAGGTCGGGCACATCCAGCTCCAGCAAGCCGCCGCGGCGCCCGCCGTCCCGGCGATGCCGCTGGACGTGTGCGGGGCGATGAGCCAGGGGCAGATCGGGTACCTGCTGGAGCAAGCGATCGCGGCCGAGCTGGCGCGGCGCCGCCTCCCCGTCCCGATCGCGAGCGTGCTCACCCAGACGCTCGTCGCGCCCGACGACGCCGCGTTCGAGCGCCCCACCAAGCCTATCGGGCCGTTCTACGACGCGGCGACCGCGCGCCGCTTGCAAGCCCGGCACGGCTGGTCGCTCGTCTCCGAGGCCGGCCGCGGCTTCCGGCGCCTGGTGCCGTCGCCCGCGCCGCGGCGGCTCGTCGAGCGCGACGCGATCCGGCTCCTCGTCGGCGCCGGGGTGCTGGTGATCGCCGCGGGCGGCGGCGGGGTGCCGGTCGTCCCGCTGCCGGATGGGGCATACCGCGGCGTGGAGGCGGTGATCGACAAGGACCGCGCGGCGTGCCTGCTCGCCCGCGAGCTGGGCGCGGCGGCGCTCATCCTGCTGACCGAGGTGCCGGCCGTCGCGGTCCACTACGGCACGCCGCGGCAGCGGGACCTCGGCGCCGTGAGCCTGGCCGAGCTAGAGGCGCTGGCGGCGGCGGGGCACTTCCCGCCGGGCAGCATGGGGCCGAAAGTCGAGGCGGCGGTCGAGTTCGTGCGCGGGGGCGGTGGGCGCGCGGTGATCACGACGCCGGCCCTGCTGGGCGAGGCGCTCGCCGGGCGGGCGGGGACGCGGGTGTACGGCGACCACACGGCGCCGCCGCCCCCGGACGTCGCTGGCGAGGCCCTGGCGCGGCGCGCGGACCGGCGGCCGGTGTGCAGCAGTTGACGTATCTCGCCGTTAGCTGGCACACTTGGGGCCACCGCGGATGCGCTCGCCCAGCGTCACTTGCTGTTGTTCGAGGTTGGCGACCATGACGGCACCCTCCCCCGCGCGCATCCCACTCGGCTCTAGCCCGCGCAATCACTGGCGGGTCTCGGCGGACACCGTCGACCTGACGCGCCCGGCCGTGCCGCCGCGCCCGCTGCACCTCGACGCCGAGCCGCAGCGGCTCATAATCGACGCCGCGCGAACGGCGATGGTCGTGGTGGACATGCAGAACGACTTCTGCTCGCCCGCGGGCTGGCTCGCCCATATCGGCGTGGACGTGACGCCCGCCCGGGGCCCAATCGAGCCGCTGCGGGAGCTGCTGCCGGCACTGCGGGCAGCGGATATGCCCGTCGTCTGGGTCAACTGGGGCAACCGGCCCGACCGGCTGAACCTCAGCCCCGCGCTCCATCACGTCTACAAGCCGACGGGCGAGGGCGTGGGGCTGGGCGATCCGCTGCCGGGCCACGGCGCGCGGGTGCTGGAGCGCGGGAGCTGGGCGGCCGCGGTGGTGGACGAACTGGCGCCGGCCGAGGGCGACGTGCGGGTCGACAAGTACCGCATGAGCGGCTTCTGGGACACCGAGCTGGACAGCATCCTGCGGAACCTGGGGATCACCACGCTGCTCTTCGGCGGCGTGAACGCCGATCAGTGCGTGCTGGCCACGCTGATGGACGCGAACTTCCTCGGCTACGACTGCGTGCTGGTGCGCGACTGCACCGCCACCACGTCGCCGGACTACTGCATGCAGGCGACGCTCTACAACGTGAAACAGTGCTTCGGCTTCGTCGCCGACAGCCAGGCGCTCCGCGAGGCGATCGCGGCGCTGGGGAAGGAGTAGGCATGGACCCACTGGCGAAGCCGCCCGCCCAGTACCGCGCATACCGCATCGAGCCCGGGGCCACCAACCGGCTGGTCGTCGTCTTCGACCCGCTGGCCGAGGACGTGTCGTTCATCCACTGCGTGGAGATCTGGGACGAGGGCGGCGCCCAGCCGCCGAACGTCCATGCCAACGCCGACGAGATCTTCTACATCCTGAAGGGCGAGGCGCGGGCGCACTGCGACGGACGCACTTTCGCACTCCAGGCGGGCGACAGCTTCCTCGCGCCGCGCGGCAAGACGCACCAGATCGAGAACGCCGGCCCGGGGCGCATGTACGCGCTCTGCACGATGATCCCGAACGACGGCTTCGCGGAGCTGATCCGCCAGGGCGTGCCGGACGCGCTCGACGACGAAGACCTCGCGGTGCTGCGGCGGCTGGCATGACGGTCCATGACCTGCGCACCTGCCTGGACGCGCTGCGCCAGGCGGGCGAGGTGTACGACATCTACCGCGAGGTGGACCCGGTGCGGGAGCTGGGCGCGGTGCTGCGCGCCTGCGAGCGCGCCGAGAAGGCCGGCTACTTCCACCACGTGCGGGGCTACGACGTGCCCGTGGTGGGCAGCGTGCTCAGCTCGCAGAAGCAGGTGGCGCTCGCGCTCGGCTGCCCCGTGGAGGCGGTCGCCGGGCGCATGGGCGAGGCGACCGAGCGGCCGCTGCCGCCGGCGCTGGCCGAGGGGCCGGCGCCCTGCCAGGAAGTGCAGGTGCGACCGCCGCTCGACCTGATGGCCTGGCCCATCCCCACCCACTCCCCGCTCGACGCCGGACCGTTCATCACGGCCGGCGTGGTGATCGCCCGCGACCCCGCCGACGGCCGCCACAACCTGTCGTACAACCGCATGCAGGTGTTCGGGCCGGACCGGGCGGGCGTGAACATCAACGTGTGGCGGCACCTGAAGGAGTTCTTCGACGCGATCGAGCCGGAGGGGCGCAGCCTGCCGTTCTGCGTGGCGATCGGCCCCGACCCGGTTGTGATGATGGCCGCGGCCTTCCGCTACGATGGCGACGAGTACGAGATCGCCGGCGCCCTGCGGGGCGCCCCCATCCCGGTCGTGCGGGCGCTGACCTGCGACGTGCTGGTGCCCGCGTACAGCGAGATCGTGCTGGAGTGCGAGCTGCTGCCCGGCGAGCGGGCGCACGAGGGGCCGATGGCCGAGTTCACGGGGCACTACTCGGGCGCCGGCCAGCGGCACGTGGCGCGCGTGAACGCCATCACCCACCGGCGCGGCCCCATCTTCCAGACGATGAACGGCGGCGGCTACGAGCACGTCAGCCTGGGGAACACGATCACCCGCGAGCCGCTGCTGGCACGGTTCATCGAGCACATCACGAAGCGGCTCGTGGCCGTCCACCTGCCGCCCTACGCCTCGGGCTTCACGGCGATCGTCAGCCTGGACCGGCCGGCGCCCGGCGAGGCGCGCAACGTGGCGCTCGCCGCGATGGCCGCCCACGTCAACGTCAAGCAGGTGATCCTGGTCGACGCCGACATCGACGTGTACGACCCCGCCGCCGTGCTGTGGGCGGTCTCGACGCGCGTGCGCTGGGACCAGGACGTGGTGCCGATCCCGGGGATCCACGGCAACGAGCTGGACCCGACGGCCGACGACGACGGCGTGCAGTGCAAGACCATCATCGACGCGACGCTGGACGCCGCGGCGCGCGAGCGGTACGTGAAGGTCACGTATCCGCCCGTCGACCTGGCCAGCTACCTGGGAGCGGCGCCGTAGCCGTGGCCGAGCCGTCGAGCGCGCCGGCGGCCGCGCGCCCGCTGGCGGGGCGGGTGGCCGTCGTGACGGGCGGCGGGCGCGGGCTGGGGCGCGCGATCGCGCTAGCCTACGCGGCAGCGGGGGCGCGGCTCGTGCTCGCGGCGCGCACGCGGGCCGAGATCGAGCAGGTGGCGGCGCTGGCGACGGCGCGGGGCGCCCGCGCGCTGGCGGTGCCGACGGACGTGCGCGACGCGGCGGCGGTCGAGCGGCTGGTCGCGGCGACGCTGGAGGCGTTCGGCCAGATCGACGTGCTGGTGAACAACGCCGGGGTGGGCCAGGGGATCGCGGGCCGGCCCATCGGGTCGCTGCTCGACGTCGAGCCGGCCGTGTGGGACGAGATTTTCGCGGTCAACTGCCGCGGGCCGTTCCTGTGCGCGCGGGCGGCGCTGCCGGCCATGCTGGCGCGCGGCCGGGGCGCGATCATCAACATCACGTCGGAGCTGGCGTGGAAGGTCTTTCCGGGCACGGCGCCCTACGGGCCGACGAAGGCCGCGGTGGAGCAGCTTACCCGCATCATGGCGGCCGAGTTCGGGCCACGGGGCGTCCGCGTGAACGCGCTGCACCCGGGCGGCCCGGTCGACACGGCGATCTTCGGGCCGAACTTCCCGTCGACCGCGCCGGAGCGGCTGCGCCCGCCCGAGCTTATCGGGCCGGCGGCGGTCTGGCTGGCGTCCGACGCCGCGGCCGACGTGTGCGGGGCGGTGATCGACGCCCGCGCCTGGAACGCCGAGCACGGCATTGCCAGTTGATGGGACGGCGGGGAGCGCCGCGCGGCGCTGACCCCGAGTGCGCCGGCGCGGGCCGGCGAGGAGGTAGGGCGTGAGACTGGGGCTCTCCCTGTGGCCCGACCGCGATCCGCGGGCGCTGGCCGAGCTGGCGGCCGCGGCCGAGGACGCCGGCTTCGACGACCTGTGGCTGCCCGACCACTACAACCTGCGCGACTGCGGGGTGGTGCTCACGCTCTGCGCCGCGCGCACGCGCCGCATCCGTCTGGGCACGGCGGTCGTGGCAGTCCTGCTGCGGCACCCGGCGATCCTCGCCTCGTTCTTCGCCACGCTGGACGAGATCTCGGACGGCCGGGCGCTGGCGGGCTTGGGCCCCGGCGGCTTCGAGGTGAAGAGCGAGCTGGCCGTCGGCACGCCCAGCCCCCTCTCGGCCACCCGCGAGGCGGTGCGGATCGTCCGCGACCTGTGCGCCGGCGAGCGGGTGGCGCTGCCCGGGGCGCGCGCCTTCCCGGTGACGAACGCGGGCCTCGCCTTCCGCCGCCCCGCGATTCCCATCTGGCTCGCGGGCCGCGGCGTGCGCATGCTGGAGCTGGCCGGCGAGGTGGCGGACGGCGTCATCACGCACGGCCTGGCGCGCGGCTACCTGGACCTGGTGAACGAGCAGGTGGCCGCGGGCGCGGCGCGCGGCGGCCGGCGCCGCGCGGACTGCCAGGTGGCGCTGATGTTCGAGATGCACTTGGACGAGGACTTGCAGCGCGCCCGCGACACGCTCCGGCCCGGCTGCCTGATGATGGCGGGCGGCGAGTACGCCGAGGCGCTCATCCCCCGTTACGGCCTCGATCCGGCGAAGGTGGCCCCCCTGCGGGCGGCCCTGCGCGCGGGCGATTCGGGCGCCGTGCGCCTGCTGGACGACGACATGGTCGACGCGTTCGCGGTCGGCGGGCCGCCGGGCTTCGTCGTCGAGCGGCTGCAAGCGATCCGCGACGCGGGCGTGGACGCGCTCATCGTCGGACCCGGCAAGCACGCCGACGCGGCGACGATCGCGCGGCTCGGCAAGGTGCTGCACGAGGCGTACGGATGAGCGTGGCCGTCCTGGGCTCGGGCGCGGGCGCGCTGGCCGTCGCCGCCGACCTGGCGCGCGCCGGCCGCGATCCCGTGCTCGCCGACCTGCCGGCCTTCGCCGCGAACCTGGCGCCCGTCCGCGCGCGGGGCGGCGTGACGATGATGCTAGGCTGGGACGGCCCGCAGGTCGCGCCGGTGCGGGTGGCCGACGACCTGGCGGCCGCGCTGCGCGGCGCCGACCTGGCGATCCTCGTCGTGCCCTGCTTCGGCCACGCGCCGTTCCTGGAGGCGCTGGCGCCGCTGCTGCACGACGGGCAGACGCTGCTCTTCTTCGGCGAGGGCAGCGGCACGCTTACGGCGCGGCGGGCGCTCCGGGCGGCCGGCAAGCGCGGCTTGCGTCTGGCCGAGACGAACACGCTGCCGTACGCCGCGCGCGTCGCCGGCCCGGGCGCCGTCAGCGCCGAGCGTAAGAGCGGCGGCGTGCTGCTGGCGGCGCTGCCCACGAGCGACACAGACGGCGTGCTCGCCCTCGTCCAAGACGTGTGGCCGTACCTCGCGCCGGCCGAATCGGTCTGGGAGACGGTGCTCGTCAACTACAATGCCATGGACCACGTGCCGACGGTGATCGCGAACGCGGGCGCGCTGGAGAACCGGACGGGTGGGATGCTGCTCTGGGGCGAGGGGGCGACGCCGAGCGTGGTGCGCGTGATCGAGGCCGTGGACGGCGAGATCCTGGCGCTGCGCGCGGCGCTCGGGCTGCGCGACCGGCGGCGCTACCGCGACTTCCTCATCGCGCAGGGCTTCGCGCCGCCGAGCGACGATAGGCTGTACGCAGTGATGCAGGCGAGCCGGCTGATGGCCGCGCGCGTGGCCGCGGGCCCGGGCGCGCTGGGGACCCGCTACCTGACGGAGGACGTGCCGTACGCGCTGCGCCTGATCGCCAGCATCGGCGATGCGGTGGGCGTGGCGACGCCGGTGATCGACGGGCTGATCGCGCTGGCCGCGGCGCTGCTCGGCCGCGACCTGCGCCGCGAGGGGCGCACCCTGGCGGACTTCGGCCTGGCCGGGCTGGACGCCGCCGGGCTGCGGCGCTTCGCGGCGACGGGCGAGGGAGCGGCGTGAGCGATGCTACACGACCCTGGAGTGACGTAGGGACGCGCGGTGAGGGAGGCGGCCGAGCCTAATCGGCTCGCCGCGGCGCCCGGCCGGCGGCCGGGCGAGAGGAGCGGAGTCATGCGGCTACACGGTCGAGCGTGGCTGGCGCCGGTCCTGGCGCTCGTGATGGCGGGCGCGGCTTGTAGCGCGGGCAGCGGCGGGACCGCGGCCCAGCCGAGCAAGCCGGCGGCGCCGGCGAGCGGCGGGCAGGCGACCGCGCCGGGCGCGGGCGCGCCCGACAAGGTGTCCTTCCGGCTCGGCTTCTTCCTCGCCGGCCAGCGCCTGCCCTACGTCACGGCGCTCGAGAAAGGCTACTACCAGGCCGAGAACCTCGACGTGGACCTGCGCGAGGGCGAGGGCGGCGTCGCGAACGCGCAGCTCGTGGCGAACGGCAACCTGATGATCGCCGAGAGCGACGCGGCGAGCACGGCCTCGCTGCGTGACAAGGGGATCAACCTGAAGGTGATCGCCACGTTCGGCCAGGTCACCTCGATGGCGATCGTCGCCTGGAAGGACGCCGGCGTGAACACGCCCGCCGACCTCGCCGGCAAGCGGCTGGGCGTCACGCCCGGCGAGGTGCCGCTGCTGATGCTGCCGGCCTACCTGGCGAACAACAAGGTCGACCCGGCCTCGGTCCGCCAGGTGCCGCTCGACGGCGCGACGAAGTTCACGACGTTCATCAACCATCAGACCGACGCGGCCACGACCTACATCACGAGCTTGCCGGCCCCATACTTTGCGCAGCAGGACCAGTTCAATCTGTTCATGTACAGCGACAGCGGTCTGTCGATGCTGGCCGATAGCCTGATGGTGACCGACGACACGATTCGCAATCAGCCGGATGTGCTGCGGCGCTTCTTGCGGGCGACGGTGCGCGCTTTGAAGGACTGCGAGGCGGACGCCGCCGCGTGCGCGCAGTATGCCAAGCAGTTCAAGGAGACCGCCGATCCCGACCTGTTGCTCAAGCAGTGGTCGCTCTGGGTGCCGCTGTGGCACACGGCGAACACGCGGGACAAGCCGATCGGCTGGATGGCGGAGCAAGACTGGGTGGCGACGCTCGACATCCTGCGCAAGAACGGGCTGCTGAACACGCCCACGCAGCCGTCGGACGTCTACACCAACGACTTTCTGCCGTCGTAGAGCGAGGCCGCATTCGGTGAGAGCTTCGGCCGCTAGCGGTTTGCATAGTTTTTGAACGGGTCGGCAGCGTCGCGGTTGCGGCCTCGACGGCCGCCGCGGGCGACAAGCAACCCGCGCTACGGCCGGTTGGGCTCTGGCCGCTCAGGCATTCGGCAAACGGCTCTAGGCGCGCGAGGGCTAGAGGGAGATCGCGGTGCGCAAGATCCCGCGCTGGCTGGAGGCGGTGCTGGTCGTCACCGTGACGATCGGGCTGTGGGAGCTGATCGTCTGGGCCTTCCACGTCAAGCCGTTCATCGTGCCGGCGCCGTCGCTGGTGGTGAAGCGGATCATCGCCCAGCCGGGCCTGTTCCTGGGTAACTCCTGGTACACCATGCAGGAGATCGCCGTGGGCTTCGCCGCGGCGGTGGTCGTCGGCGTGCTGCTCGGCGTGCTGCTGGAGTCGTGGCCCTGGCTGGCGCGCACCGTCTACCCGCTGCTCGTCTCGACGCAGACGATCCCGAAGGTAGCGCTGGCGCCGCTGTTCATCATCTGGTTCGGCTTCGACATGACGCCGAAGATCATGATCACGTTCCTGATCGCCTTCTTCCCGGTCATCGTGGACACGGCCGGCGGGCTGGCGTCCGTCGATCCGGAGCTGCTGCGGCTCGCGCGGGTGATGCAGGGGAACGCCTGGCGGACGTTCTGGAAGGTGCGCCTGCCGAGCGCGCTGCCGCAGATGTTCGCCGGGTTCAAGGTGGCGTCCACCCTGGCCGTCGTGGGCGCGGTGGTGGGCGAGTTCGTGGGCGCCGACCGCGGGCTGGGCTGGCTGCTGATCCAGGCGAACGGCCAGGCCGACACCAGCCTGGCGTTCGCCGCCGTCCTGCTCATGGCGATCGTCGGCACGCTGCTGTTCGAGCTAGTCGTACTGGCGGAGAGGTTGATCATTCCATGGCACACAACGGCGCAGAGCGAGCGGACCGCGTAGCGCTGGAGCCGCCGCCCGCCCGCGACCGCTACGTGGTGATCGACCACGTCAGCCACACCTTCCGGCGCCAGCAGCTAGGCAGCCTGGAGGTGCTGCGCGACGTGAGCCTGACGCTCGGGCGCGGCGAGTTCGTGGTGCTCGTCGGCCCGAGCGGCTGCGGCAAGTCCACGCTGCTGTCGATGGTGGCCGGGCTGCTGCGGCCGACGCAGGGGACGATCACGATCGACGGCCAGCCGGTCACGGGGCCGAGCCCCCACCTGGGCATGGTGTTCCAGCGGCCGCTGCTGCTGACGTGGCGCACGACGCTCGACAACGTGCTGCTGCAAGCGGAGATGCGGGGGCTGCCGCGCCGCGCCTACGTGGATCACGCGCGCGAGCTGCTGGACCAGGTGGGCCTGGCGGGCTTCGAGCACTGCCGGCCGCACGAGCTATCAGGCGGCATGCAGCAGCGCGTAGCGCTTTGCCGGGCGCTGATCTGCCAGCCGACGCTCCTGCTGATGGACGAGCCGTTCGCCGCGCTCGACGCGCTCACGCGCGAGCAGATGGCGCTCGACCTCCAGCACCTCGGCCTGAGCCGCGGCGTGGCCGTGCTGTTCGTCACGCACTCGATCACCGAGGCGGTGCTGCTGGGCAACCGCATCGTCGTCATGTCGGCGCGGCCGGGCCGCATCGCCGGGGTGGTTGAGCCGCCGCTGGAGCGGCCGATCGACCTGCCAGAGATGAACTCGCGCGCGTTTGGCGACGCCTGTGCGGCCGTCCGCGAGCTGCTGGTGCGCGAGGGCGCGTTCGGCCGGCCCGACGCCGCCGCGAGCGGGCTCATTAGCTAAGGATGCGAGTGGAAGCGAGGCGAGCCTACGGCATGGTGCACAGTGGGTGAGCGGTTGGCGGCGCCGGATTGGGGGCCGGGACGGCCGCGGGCGGGCAGGACACCCGCCCCGACGGCACGCCGAGGGGCCGGTGGCGCGCGGTGGGTCGATGGTGAGCGGCGCCGGGTTGGCGGCCTCGACGGCCGCGGGCGGGCATGAAACCCGCCCCTACACCACGTCGCGTGCTCGGTTAGAGCGGGTGGCACGATGATCGGACCGAGCGACGCCGGCCGGGCGGCGCCGCTGTGCTGCGCCGCTGCGATGACTGGATGACGCTGTATCACGCGAGATTTACGCTGGCGGGCTTGGAATTGGGAGAGGTGGGCATGAGAGTCGCAGTGCTGGGCTCCGGCGGGGGCGCCCTGGCCGTGGCCGCGGACCTCGCGCAGGCGGGCCACCAGGCGGTGCTGGCCGACCTGCCGGCGTTCGCCGCGAACCTGGCGCCGGTGCGCGAGCAGGGCGGCGTGCGCGTCGGCGCGGGGCTCTACGGCTGGCGGGTGCAGCCCGTGGCCGTGGCGGCGGGCGTGGCCGAGGCGGTGGCGGGCGCCGAGCTAGTAATCGTCGTGGTGCCCTGCTTTGGGCACGAGCCGTTCGTCGAAGTGCTCACGCCGCTGCTCCAGGAGGGCCAGGCGCTCCTCTTCTTCGGCGAGGGCAGCGGCTCGATCATCGCGCGGCAGGCCCTCCTGCGGGCGGGCAAGGGCGGCGTCCGCGTCGGCGAGACGAACACGCTGCCGTACCTCGCGCGCCCGGCCGGGCCGGGCGGCGTGACGGCCGACCGCAAGACCGGCGGCGTCCTGCTGGCCGGGCTGCCCGCCGACCAGACCGCCGGCCTGGTCGCCCTGATCCACGACGTGTGGGACTACGTCACCCCGGCCGGGTCGGTGTGGGAGACGGTGCTGGTCAACTACAACGCCATCGACCACGTCGCCACGATCGTTACGAACGTCGGCACGCTGGAGAACCGGATGGGCGGCATGCTGCTCTGGGGCGAGGGCGCCACGCCGAGCGTGGTGCGCGCCATCGAGGCGGTGGACGGCGAGCTATTCGCCATCCGGCAGGCGCTCGGGCTGCGCGACCGGCGGCGCTACCGCGACTTCCTCATCGCCCAGGGCTTCGCCCCGGACGCCGGCGACCTGTACGCGGTGATGCGCGCCAGCAAGCTCGTCCAGGGCTACGTGGCGACGGGGCCGCAGGCGCTCCAGACGCGCTTCCTGACCGAGGACGTGCCCTACGCGCTCGTGCTGGCGGCCTCGCTCGGCGACGCGGTCGGCGTGGACACGCCGGTGATCGACGGCCTGATCGCCCTCACCTCGGTCATGCTCCAGCGCGACTTCCGGGCCGAGGGCCGGACGCTGGCGACGCTGGGCCTCGGCGGGCTGGACGCCGCGGGCCTGCGGCGGTTCGCGGAGACGGGCACGACCGCCGCCGCGGGGGTGAGCGCGTGAGCCCGAGTGCGCCCCCGGTCGTCGCGATCCGCAACGTCACCGCCCTCGTCGGCGAGGACTTCACACCGCGGGTAGTGGACCTCGCGCTGGGCGACGGTCGGATCACGGGGATCGCGCCGGCGGGGCAGGGCGAGGCCGCGGACGGTGCCGGCGCTGGCGGCGCGGCGCTCGACGGCCGCGGCCTGCTGGCCGTGCCCGGCTTCGCCGACGTCCATGACCACTTCCGCTTCCTGACGCCCGGCCTGCCGATCGGCGAGGGCCTGAAGCTCGACGAGTACCTGCGGGTGATGTGGCAGACCGGCCAGGCGATGGGGCCGACTGAGTATCGCCTGGGCGCCCGCCTGACGGCGCTCCAGCGGCTGAAGATGGGCATGACGACCGTCGTGGACCACTGCTACACCTTCCACGCGCCCGGTCTCGACGAGGCGTCGCTGGAGGGCTACGCCGAGTGCGGCGTGCGCTGGCTGTACGCCCGCGGCATCATGACGCGGCCCTACGAGCCGGTGTGCGAGACCTGGGACGCGGCGGCCGCGCGGATGCGCGCGCTGGTCGAGGACGGCCGCGTGCCCGCCGACCGCTTCTTCGTGGCGCCGGTCAGCATCCGCCAGACCCACCCCGACGAGTACCGCCGCGCGCGCGACCTGGCCGACGCGCTGGGCTGCGGCCTGTACACGCACGTCTCCGAGACGGCGGCCGAGCAGGAGGTGTGGCAGCGCGAGTGCGGCGCCACGCCGATCCGCGCGCTCGACCAGCTAGGGTTCCTCACGCCGCGGACGGTGCTCGTCCACTGCGTCATCCTCGACGACGGCGAGATCGCGCTGCTGCGCGAGCGGGGCTGCCACGTCGTCCACTGCCCGACGAACCACATGAAGCTCGCCAAGGGCTTCACGCGCGTGCCCGATCTCTTGCGCGCGGGCGTGAACGTGTGCATCGGCCTTGACGGGTCGAGCGACATGCTGGTCGAGATGCGCAGCGAGCTAGGGATGCACGCCGCCCACCGCCTCGACCCGACCGCCGTGTCGAAGCTCGACGCGCTGCGCATGGCGACGATCAACGGCGCCCGCGCCCTCGGGCTCGGCGAGACGACGGGCCTCATCGCGCCGGGGCGCGCGGCCGACCTGGTGCTGATCGACCTGCGCTCGCTGCTGCAGACGCCCGTCGTGGACCCGGTCTACGCGCTCGTCTACGCCACGCACGCCGGCCTGATCCGCCACGTGCTGGTCGACGGACGGCTGGTCGTCCGCGACGGGCGTTCGACGCTCGTGGACGAGGACGCGCTGCTCGAAGAAGCCGAGGCCATCGTGGCGGCCTACCTGCGCCGTATCGGCTTCGAGCCGGGGCCCTGGCTCGCGCCGGCCCCGGCCCACCTCGCGGGGAGCTACTGACCATGCTGACACGCACCACCCATCCGGTCCGCGAGGTCGCGGCGGGCGCCGCCGGCTACCGCGACGGCCGCCTGTCGCTCGACCTCGACGCGCTGACGGCGCTCGTGACCGACGATCCGCGCATCGCCGCGGCCCACCTCGCCGTCGTCCAGCCGGGCGAGCGCACGCGCGTGCTGAACGTGCTCGACGTGTTCGACGCGCGCAAGAAAGAGGACGGCCCGACCTATCCCGGCTTCGACGGTCCGCCGGTCGCCGCCGGGAGCGGTCGGACCCACGTGCTCGACGGCTTCCAGATCGTCGCCTCGGGCCTGCTGCCCACCGGCGAGGGCGGGCTGATGGTCGCCCGCCAGGCGTTCATCGACTACTGGGGCGAGGGCGCGCGCTGGAGCCCGTTCGCGGCGACACCGACACTGGCCGTCGACGTGCGCCTCGATCCGGCGATCCAGGACAAGGCGGTGGCCGACGACGCCGTGCGCCGCGCGCTGATCCGCCTCTCGACGGCCATCGGCGCGCTGGCCGTGGACGCAGCCGACGGCGCCGACGAGCAGGTTCCGGCCTCGTGGGAGCGCCCGTCGGCCGCGGCCGGCGGCCCGCCGCGCGTCGCCTACGTCTACCAGATCCAGTCGCAGGGCGCGCTGCTGGAGACGTTCCTCTACGGCGCCGACATCGCCTTCATGTACCCGACGCTGATCGAGGCCGCGGAATTGCTCGACGGGGCGATGGTCTCGGGCAACCACGGCCTGCAGACGAACCCGACGGTCCACCACACCAGCAACCCGGTCCTGCGGCGGCTGCTGGCGGAGGAGCGCGCCGGGCGCCTGACTCTCTTGCCCGTCGTGCTGATGGAGGGCCATCACAAGTCCACGCCCGCCAAGCAGCGCTCGGCGGCCCACGCGGTGCAGCTCCTGCGCGCGCTGCGGGCCGAGGGCGCCGTGTTCACCCAGGAGGGCGGCGGCATGTCGATCGTCGACCAGATGCTGACGATCGAGGGCGCCACCGCGGCCGGCATCCGCTGCGTGGGCATCACCTACGAGATGGCCGGCGAGCAAGGCGCCGACACGCCGCTGATCTACTACTCGTCGGCCGCGCGCCACCTGGTGTCCACGGGCAACCGCGAGGAGCGCGTGACGGTGGACGCCGCCGAGCGCGTCGTCGGCCTGGACACCGGGGAATCCACCTTCGGTGCCAATCTGGGCGGGCCGCTGACCGTGCCGCTGTACGCGCTCTACTGCTCGACCTCGCAGGTGGGCGGGACGCGCGTGCGCGCCGTGGCCGTGTAGGAGCAAGGTATGAAGATCGTTCACTACCTCAATCAGTTCTTCGCCGGCATCGGTGGCGAGGAGAAGGCCGACGTCGGCCTCGAGGCGCGCGCCGAGGCCATCGGCCCCGCCCGGCTGCTGGCGCAGAAGCTAGGCGGCGCGTCGGTGGTCACCGTGATCTGCGGCGACAACTACGCCGCCGAGCACCTGGACGCCGTGACCGACGAGCTGGCGCGGCTGGTGGCCGCCGAGCAGCCGGACGCCGTGGTGCTCGGCCCGGCCTTCAACGCGGGACGCTACGGGCTGGTGTGCGCGGCGCTGGCGGCGGAGCTTCCCGCGCGGACGGGCGTGCCGGCGATCACCGGCCTGTACGAGGAGAACGCCGCGCTGGAGCTGTACCGCAGCCGCGCGCTGATCGCGCGCACGGGCAAGTCGGCGGCGAACATGGCGGCGGCGATGGAGACGATCGCGCGGCTCGTGCCGCGCCTGGCGGCCGGCGAGTGCATCGAGGACCCGGCCGCCGCGGGGCTGTACGGGTCGGGCGGCCGCCGCAACCAGGTCGTCGAGCGTCCGGCCGCCGACCGCGCGGTGGACATGCTGCTGGGGCTGCTCGCCGGCGAGGAGGTCGGCACCGAGCTGGCGGTGCCGGAGTTCGAGCCGATCGCCCCGCCCGCGCCGGTGCCCAACCTCGGCCGGGCGAAGGTGGCGCTGGTCACCGAGGGCGGTCTGGTGCCGCACGACAACCCGGACGGCCTGACGACGGGCTGGTCGGAGCGCTGGGCGTCGTACCCGGTGGAGGAGCTGGTCGGCCACCCCGAGCGCTTCCAGGCCATCCACGGCGGTTACGACACGGAGCACGTCAACCGCTCGCCGTTCCGGCTGGTGCCGGCCGACGTGGTCCGCGAGATGGTGGCCGAGGGGCGGATCGGCGAGCTGCACGACCGCTACTACGTGACGGCGGGCATGGCAACGCCGGTGCGCAACGCCCGCGCGATGGGCGCGCAGATCGCGGACGAACTGAAACGCCAGGGGGTGGACGCGGTCATCCTCACCGCTACCTGAGGCTCCGGCACTCGCTGCGGGTCAGCGATGGCACAGGAGATCGAGCGGGCCGGCATCCCGACCGCGGTGTTCACCGCGCTGGACACGATCGCGCAGAGCGTCGGCTGCTACCGCATCGTCCGCGGGGCGGGCGTGCTGCACGTGACCGGCAACCCGGCGCTCACGCCGCCCCAGGAGCGCGCCTGGCGGCGGCGGCTCATCGAGCGGGCGCTGCAGGCGCTGCAAACGCCGGTGGAGCGTCCCGAGGTGTTCGCGGCGGGCGGCTGAGCTAGTGAATCGTGGACGCTGCTGGCGAATGTTGCGCCCGCCTGAGACTGTCCGTGTCGGCGGCGCCGGGGCTGCGGCCTGCGGCGCTTGCAGTATTCCGCGCCACAGGCCGCGGGCGGCCACGAGAGCCGCCCCTACGACACCCGTCTGTTCCCCGGCGGATTCGCCAGCAGTATCAATCGTACATGGCGCGGCGTGCTGGGCATGCCCAGCGCACCGCGCCATCGGCTAGGAGCAAGGTGGCGGGAGCCAGGGAATGGCGTTAGCAAGAACGTTGCGGCGCGGCGCGGCGAGTGCGGCGCTCCACCGGCGGGGCGGGCCCGAGGGCGGCGCGGTGCTGCTGTCGCTGCCGGCCGTGCTGCTGCTGCTCGGCGCGCTCGTGGGGCCGCTGGCGATCCTCCTGGCCTACAGCGTCGGGCTGCTCGGCGACGACACGCCGCTCGGCCTCTCGCGGTACGCCGAGGTGCTGACCGACGGCTTCTACCTCGGCGTGCTCGGCTCGACGCTGCGGCTGGGCGCGCTGGTGACGGCCGCCACGCTCGCGCTCGGCTACCCGCTGGCGTGGGCGGTGGCGCAGGCGCGCGGCCGGCGCCGCACGCTGCTGCTGGCCATCGTGATCGCGCCGCTGCTCACCAATATCCTCGTGCGGACGCTCGGCTGGGTGGTCATCCTCGACGACAACGGCATCCTGAACGCCGCCCTGCGCGCCGTCTCGGGCGGCCATCTCAGCCAGCGCTTCCTGGGCACCGACGTGGGCATCACGATCGCGCTCACGCACGTCTTCCTGCCGTTCATGGTGCTGCCGATGCTCACCACGCTTGAGCGCATCGCGCCGTCCCTGCGCGAGAGCGCCGCCGTCTACGGCGCCCATCCGGTCGTCGTCTTCTGGCGCGTGATCCTGCCGCTCAGCGTGCCCGGCATCCTCGCCGGCGCCACGCTCGTGTTCCTGCTGGCGACGGGCGCGCTACTCACGCCGCTCATCGTCGGCCAGGGCCGCGTCTGGGTGCTGCCCACGCTCATCTACGAGCAGATCCAGCTTGTCCACTGGGGGCGCGCGGCGGCGCTGGCGGTGACGCTGTTCGGCGCCTCGCTGCTCGCCATCCTGCTCTCCCAGTGGCTCGGCCAGCGCCTGGCGGGCAGCTACGCGCGCGGCGCGCCCGGGGGCCTGGCGCGGGCCTGGGCGCAGGTTGGCGGCGAGCTAGGGGTGCGCCTCTGCGCCGCGCTGCGGGGCGCACCGACCTTCGCGCGCGGGCTGCGGCTGGCGGGGCAGGGCTTCGTCGCGCTCGTCCTGCTCTACCTGCTGTTCCCGCTCGGCGTGGTGATCAAGACCGCGTTCGACGCGAGCCCCGTGATCCAGGCCGGCTTCGGCGGCTTCACCCTGCGCTGGTTCGAGGCGCTGTTCGCCGACAGCCGCTATCTCGACGCCCTGCTGCTCTCGCTGCGCCTGGCGCTGCTCACGGCCGTCGTAGACCTGGCGCTCGGCATTCCGGCCGCCCACGCGCTCGTGCGGGGCAGCTTCCCCGGCCGCGGCCCGCTGCTGGCGTTCCTGCTGTCGCCGCTGCTGATCCCGCACATGGTGCTGGCGATCGGCCTGGTGCTCTACTTCCAGGCGCTCGGGGCCGGGCCGAGCTTCCTGCGGCTGCTCGTCGTCCACCTGGTCATCGCCCTGCCCTACGTCGTGCGCATCCTGGTGACGGCGTTCCAGAGCGTCGATCCCCGGCTCGAGGAGTCGGCGCACACGCTCGGCGCCAGCCGGCTCACCGTGCTGCGGCGCGTGACGCTCCCGCTGGTGAAGCCGGCGCTGTTCGCCGCCATGCTCTTCTCGTTCCTGGTCTCGTTCGACGAGGCGACGATTACCGTACTGGTGGCCGGCGCGGGCAACGTTACGCTGCCGGTGCGCATCTTCAGCCAGCTCACGCAGCAGTGGACGGCGGCCGTCGCGGCGCTCTCGACCATCTGGATCGCCTGGACGCTGCTGATGCTCGTGATCATCGAGCGGCTGGTGGGGCTAAGCGCCTTCGGCACGGAGCGGCAGGCATGAGCACGCTCACACTGCGCGGGCTGAGCAAGCGCTTCGCCGGGGCCGGGCCGGCGGCGGTCGACGGCGTCGACCTGACTATCCCGGAGGGGACGCTCGTCACCCTCCTGGGGCCCTCCGGCTGCGGCAAGACGACGCTCTTGCGGCTCATCACCGGCTTCCTGCAGCCCGACGCGGGCGCCATCCTGATCGGCGGCGAGGACGTCACCCACCTGCCGCCGCACCGCCGCGACATCGGCATGGTCTACCAGAGCTACGCCCTGTGGCCGCACATGTCGGTCGCCGAGAACGTCGCGTTCGGCCTGGAGATGCGCGGCGTGGCGCGCGCCGAGCGGGCGCGGCGCGTCGCGGAGGCGCTGGCGCTCGTCGGGCTGGCGGAGTACGGCGACCGCGCGCCGACGCAGCTCTCGGGCGGGCAGCAGCAGCGAGTGGCGCTCGCCCGCGCGCTCGTCATCCGCCCGCGCGTGCTGCTCCTCGACGAGCCGCTGTCGAGCCTCGATGCGAACCTGCGCAAGGACCTACGCTTCCACATTCGGGAGCTGCAGCAGCAGCTTCGCGTGACCACCGTGTTCGTGACCCATGATCAGGAAGAGGCCCTCGCGGTGTCCGACCACGTCGTGCTGATGCGCGGCGGGCGGATCGTGCAGATGGGCTCGGGCGAGGAGCTGTATCGCCGTCCCGGCTCGGCCTTCGCGATGACCTTCATGGGCGACGCGAACATCTTGGACGGGATCGTGAGCGCGATCGACACGACGGGCGTGCGGCTCGCCACGCCGCTGGGCGAGCTGCGCTGCGAGCCGCCCGCGGCGGTGCTGCGCGCCCTCACGATTCAGGAGCGGGTGCGCGTCGGCATCCGGCCCGAGGACGTGGGGCTCGCGCCGCTGGACACGCCGCCCGCCGACGGCAACGGGGCGGCGCCCGACGCGGCGCTGCGGGTGGTGGGCCGCGTGTGCAGCGCCACCTTCCTCGGCCCCTGGCAGCGATTCGAGGTCGAGGCGGGCGAGCCGAACACGCGCCTGCACGTGCGGCTGCCCACCGTCACCCCCGACAGCGCGGCGAACGGCCAGCGCCTGCAGCCTGGCGATGCCGTGGGGCTGCGGATCGCCCCGGGGGCGGTGGCGATCCTGCGGGAGATGCCAGGATCGTGACGTGTAATGGCTGCGGCACTCGGACCGGACGCCGGCCTGATGGAGATAGAGAAAATAGTCGGGTACACTCGCCGGCCTGAAGGCCGGACCCCAGCCAAGTCCGGTGGCCCGGCCTTCAGGCCGGCATTGTGGGCCAATAATTCGGGTGGGACAGGGCATTAGTTCTTGACGACGAGCGGCCAGGGCCGGCCCGCGGCCCGGAAAGGGAAGTCCCGCGATGACCGTCCGAACCTATGGAGCGCGGCGCACGCTGCTGGCCGCGCTGGCGCTCCTCCTGACGGCGTGTGGCGGCGCCGCCAGCGCGCCGGCCCAGCCCACGCCGGCGGCTACCGCCGCCGGCCAGACCGGTGCCGACAGCGGCAACCCCTACACGGCGCTCTGCCCGCCCAGCAGCGCCCCCCGCAGCATGGTGCTGGCCATCTGGGGCGGGCCGCACGAGAGCATCATGAAGGAAGGGCTGGCGGGCTTCACGCAGCTCACGGGCATCCAGGTCGAGCTGACGCTCGACAGCGCGCGCGACCGGCTGACGAAGCTGAACGCCGAGAAGGGCAGCCCGAGCATCGACGTGGCGATGGTCTCGATCGATTCGGTGCCGCGCCTGCTGGCCACCGGCGTCGTGATGCCGGCCGCGACCGACGTGCCGAACGTCGCGGACATGGCGCCGGTGGCGCGCGTGGACGGCGGCTATGGGATCAGCCTGCTGCAAGAGGGCATTGGCTACAATCCTCAGTACGTCACGACCCCGCCGACGTCGTGGAGCGACCTGCTGAAGCCCGAGTGGGCCGGGCACCTGGCGTGGCCCAGCATGCCCAACGCCACCTCGCTCGCCGTGCTGACGATGATCGCCAAGGCGAACGGCGGCTCGGAGGCGAACTTCCAGCCGGGCATCGACGCCGTCGCGCGCATCGCGCCGGGCGTGAAGACGTTTTACGCGCAGGAGCCGCAGATCGAGCCGCAGTATCAGAGCGGCGACGTCTGGATCGCGCCGGCCATCGCGGGGTTGGTGCAGTCAATGAAGGAGAAGGGCGGCCCGGTCGCGGTGAGCATCCCGAAGGAGGGCGGCCCGATCCTGATGAACGTGGCGACCATCCCGGTCGGGGTGAAGAACCTTGGCTGCTCGAAGGCGCTGGTCGGCTGGCTGCTCTCCGAGGCCGTCCAGCGCCCCTACGCGGAGCAGTTGTTCTACGGCCCGGCCAACCACGCGGTCACGCTGCCGCCCGACGTGAAGCAGCGCGTGTACCCGCAGGACGAGGCGTCGGCCGTGACGATCGATTGGAAGACGATCAGCGAGAAGCAGTCGGACATCCTCGACCAGTGGAACCGTCAGGTAGTCGGCCGCTAAGGCGGCCCGGAAAGGAGGGAAGCGTGGCCATCGACCTACGCGGCAAGAAAGTCATCGCCATCGGCGAGCGCGACGGCGTGCAGGGGCAGGCCATCGCCGCGGCGGTGCAGAGCGCCGGGGCGGAGGTGCTGCTGCAGATCACGCAGTGCTTCGTCTGAACGGCCGCGGGAGCCATGGACCTGGAGGAGCAGGAGCGCATCAAGCAGACGGTGGAGGCGAACGGCGGCGCGGACGACATCGTGGCGATCCTCGGGTCGCCCGATGCCGAGTCGGCCGGGATGTTCGCGGAGACCGTCAGCCTGGGCGATCCGACCTACGCCGGGGCCCTGGCGGGAGTTTCGTTGAAACTCCCCGTGTATCACGTGACCGAGCCCGAGATCAAAGCCATCGTCGATCCCGCGGTGTACGCGGAGCAGATCGAGATGATGGAGATCGCCCTGGACACCGACGCCATCCGGCAGGCCGTCCAGGAGGTGCGCGCCCGCGCGGCCGACTGATCCCCGATCCGGCCCGGGGGTCGCCTACGGAGGCGGGCCCTCACCCCGACCCTCTCCCAGGGGGAGAGGGAGTAAGGGAACGCCAGCGCCGGCTTCGGTATGAGCCGCTCTAGCACCCCGCTGGGGGCCGCGGCAGCGGATGTGTCCGCTGCCGCGGCCCCCAGGCACCCCCCCAAGCGACAAGGAGGTTCCCGTAAGCCGGGTCCGGGGGGAAGGCGTGGCGTGCGTGCTGGCGCACGTGGCCGGCCTCGTGCCGCTCGACTGCAAGCCGTGGCCCGAGCTGTGGGCTCTGGTCGAGGGCGTCGCCTCGTAGAGCCGCGCGGCGGGCTACGCCGCCGGCCACCGCGCCGCGAAGGCGCGGCCGGCGGCCACGAAGCACTCGGCCGGGGGATGCACGAGCCCGGCCCCCACCTGGCCGATGCCCGGCTCGCGGTGGGCGATCCCCGTGTTGATCACCGGCAGGATGCCGGTGCGCAGCACGCGGCGCACGTCGATGCCCAGCGGCGTCCCGCGGAAGTCGAGGATCGGCACGCGGTAGGCGTCGTGCTCCGTCACCGTGATCTCGTACATCGTCTGCGTGTGGCGCAGCGCGTCGGCCGGCGTGCCGCCCATGAACTGCACGATGGCGGGCGCGGCAGCCATGGCGAACGCCCCGAGGCCGGTCGTCTCGGTGATCGCGCTGTCGCCGATGTCCGGGTTGGCGTCCGCGGGGCCGTAGCCCGCGAAGTACAGCCCCTCCACGATCTGGCTCGGCCCCGTGAACCAGCGCCCGCCCAGCCCGCTCACGCGGATGCCGAACTCGGTGCCATTGCGGGCCATCGTCGTGACCATCGTGCTGCCGGCCACGCCGCTCGCCGCGTCGCCGGCCAGCTTGCCGGCCAGCATCGAGAAGTTCAAGCCGAAGTGATCGTTGCCGGCGATGAAGGCAAGCGCGGCGGCGGCCTGGTCGCTGGGCCATCCTGCCGTCGCCAGCCGCGGAGCCAGCCGCCGGAACAGCAGCGACGTGAGCGCCTTGTTGCGGTTGTGGCACTCGTCGCCCATCTGGATGGCCTCCGCGAACAGCGGACGCAGCTCGATCGGCTCGCCGCCCCGCAGCGCCGCCGCGACCAGCGGCCCGAACACGTCGCGGAACCACCGCAGCCGATCCAGCACGTCGGGCCCGTTGGCGCCGTAGCGCAGCGCGCGGCCTAGCCCCTCGTTGAACGCGGAGTACACGGCGCCGTCGCCCGCGGCGTCGGCCACCACGCAGAGCGGCATCGACCAGGTCGTGATGCCGGCCATCGGCCCGATCGCGCCGTGCTCGTGGCAGGGCGCGAACTCGATCTCGCCGGACGCCGCCAGGCGCTCGGCCGCCTCCGGCGTGTCGGCCAGCCCCTCGTACATCGCCGCGCCGACGACAGCGCCGCGCATCGGGCCGCACATGGCCTCCCAGGCGATCGGCGGCCCGGCGTGCAGGAAGGTGCGGCGCGTCATCCCCGGGATCACCTCGTGCGCCGGGCGCACGTCCACCAGCAGCGGCCGCGCCCCGAGCAGCCGCGCGGCGGCCTCCTGATTGGCGGCGTCGATCGCCGGGTCGGCCAGCAGGCGCCCCAGCGCGCCGTCGAGCGTGTCGAGCGGCGGGCGCCAGTCCACGCGCTCGACCGGCACCCCCTGCGCCGCGAGCGTGGCCGCGAACAGGTCCACGCCGACGTTCACGGCGTGCAGCGGCGTGTGGAGCAGGTCGCTCATCGCGGCACCTCCGGGGCGGGAAGGCCCCGCGCCAGCGCGGCGGCCACGACGGCAGCGTGGGCGTTGCGGCTGTGGACCTGGGCGCCTGCGGCTTCCAGCCGCCGGCGCTGGGCCGCGAGCCCCTGCGGGTCGCGCGCCGTCCCACACAGCGACACCACCACGGCCAGCGCCCGGCCGGCGTCGCGGGCCGTCGCCCGCGCGCGCTCGATGGCCGGGGCTAGCTCGCCGGCGGGGTCCAGGTGCGCCCCGTAGCCCAGCACCACGTCCAGCAGCACCACCTCGACCGTCGGGTCCCGCGCCGCCGCCGCGAGCGCGTCGCCGCGCAGCCCGTTGTCGATCATCGGGTGGGGGCGCCCCCGCGTGTACTCGTCGCTGCCGTAGTCCACGACCTGGTGCCGCGCCGTGCCGGGTAGCGAGCCATCGAGGTTCGAGTCGACCGCTCCCAGGCGCTCGCGCAAGAGCAGGAGCGCTTCCTGGGCGAGCGTGCCGCCGGCGAACAGGCCGCGCAGACCGCCGCCCGCGTCAGCCGCGGCGGGCGCCCCCGGCGCGGCCTCGGCCGTGGGCGCCGGCCGCCCCGCGGCTAGGGCCGTCGCGGCGTCGGCCGCCTCCGCCAGCGTGCGCGCCCACGTGACCCCGGCGGGCAGCTCGACGGGCGCCGCGCCCAGGAGGCAGGCGACGACTGGCTTGCCGCCGGCCGCCGCCGCGGCGAGTACGGCACGCGCCACCGTGGGCGACGGCGGCTTCGAGACGAGCACGACGACCCGCGTCGCCGGGTCGGCCGCCAGCAGCGCGAGCGCCCGCCGCGTGGTGCGGCCCCCGACCGCCTCCGCGAGGTCGCGCCCGCCCGTGCCGATCGCCTGCGAGACACCGACGCCCGCCTCGTCGAGGAGGCAGCTCACCTGCTGGATCCCCGTCCCCGACGCGCCGACGATGCCCACCGGGCCGGGCCGCACCGCGTTGGCGAAGCCCAGCCCCACCCCCGCGAGGATGCTGGTGCCGCAGTCCGGCCCCATTAGCAGCAGGTCGCGCTCGTCGGCCAGGGTCTTCAGGCGCACCTCGTCGGCGAGCGGGACGTTGTCGCTGAACAGGAAGACGTGCAGGCCCGCCCGCAGCGCCTCCTCGGCCTCCAGCGCGGCGTAGACGCCGGGCACCGAGACGACGGCGAGATTGGCGGACGGGGCGCGCGTCACGGCGGCGCGCAGGCTGCGCGCCGCCACTTCCCCGAAGCGGGGCGCCGCGCCCTGGCCGCGCAGCAGCGCCAGCCCGGCGTCCAGCGCCGCGTCGGCCGCGGCCCCGTCGTCGGCGCGCACGCACAGGAGCAGGTCGCTCGGCCCCGCCGCCTCGGTCGCCGCGCTGAGGAGCCCGCTCGCGCGCAGGCTCTCCTTGTTCGCGGCCGTGCCCATGAGCGCGTCGGCGGCCTGGACGCCGGGCATCCCGCGCAGCGCCTGCGCGACCTGCATCAGGCGCACCGAGTCGGCGTAGGTGTCCTTCTCGATGCGCGCCCGCACTACCATGCGCCCTCCTCCGTGGTGGGTGGCGTGGCGGCGCGCGCTTGCAGGTGCAGGCGCGCGCCGAGCAGGATGCCGAGGGCCACGTCGGCGCCCGACGTATGGCCGAGCGCCAGCGTGCGCGCCAGCGCTCCCGCGAGGCGGCTGGCATCGGGGGCCACGAGCGCCTGCAATAGTGTACCGGCACTCTCGCCGACCGCGCCCGTCGCCGCGCAGGCCAGGAGCGCCTCGCTCACCGGCGTCGTCTGCCCCCGTGCGGCGCGCCGGATGAGGAGCCCCGCGGCCCGCCAGCGGCGGCGCTCCGGCTCGAATTCCCGCCCCAGGAAATAACCCGCGGCGAGCATCCCGCCCAGCACGTCGTCGGCGGACGGGGTCAGCCCCGGTCCCAGCCCGACGAGCGCCCGCGCCGCCGCCTCCACTCCCCCGAGGTCGTCCTGCCGCAGCGCGCGCATCAGGAGGGCGAGGTGCCTGCGGGCACGCTCCCGCCAATCCAAAGTCGCCGGCTCGCCACACCGGTTCTCGCAGACGCTGAGCCCGGCGATGAGGTAGGGCGGGGGCTCGTCCCCCGCCGCCCGGCCGGTGCCGCTCAGGTCGATAGTTCCGGCAACCGCCCTCGGCGCATCCGTCGGGGTGCCACAGACGAGGGCCGCCAGGCTCTCCGGCGGCGCCTGCTCCGCCAGGAGATGCGACAAGGCGTCGAGCCGCGCCCGCAAGATGGTAGCGCACCAGACGAGGCTGCCAGCCGACGGCCGCGGGTCCCACAGCGCCCCGGCGCGAGCGACCAGCGCGACGGCCGCCGTCTCGACGGTCAGCTGCCCGCCGCCGACGGTCACCTGGCTCCGCGGCTCCAGGCCGAGCAGCGGCCTGTCCGGCCGCGATGCGAAGGGCAAGCGCAGCCCGAAGGGAAGCCGCTCGGCGTCTGCGGTCGTCAGGGCCACTATCCGGTCGCCGACGCGCAGGTAGGCGGCGCGCGCGTAGACGCCAAGCACCCGGGCGGGCCGGCGCGGCCCGTGGACGAGGCTCGCCACCGGCCGCGCGACCTCGACCAGCGTCCGGGCAGGCGGCTCGATCATGTCCCCATATCTGCGTGATGCTGCGTTTGCCAGTCGCCAAGTGGCTATTGTGCCCGTGGGACGCCCCGTCGCCGGCCATACGCAGCCATTCAGCGCCAGGACGGACGTACAGCCGCTCTCTTGGCCCTTGCGCCACTATGCATTGGCTGGATCGTAGGGCAGGGCCCGTCCCCTGCCGCCCGGCCGGGGCGGATTGTCCCTACGGCGCGCTGGGTAGCCCAAGCTCGCCGGCGACGCGGCGGGCGATGGTGAAGTCGGCGAGGTCCGACGGCTTGGCGTCGGCCGGGGCGCCGGCGGTCGCGCGCATCAGGTCGAGGTAGGCGGCCATCTGCGCGTCCGTGGGCAGGCCGTTCGGCGAGTAGGTGTCGGCCACCAGGTCGTAGGCGCGCGCCGCGTCCTCGGGCGACAGGTCCAGCCACTCCCCGATTTTCTGGATGACCAGGTCGCGCTGATTCTGGATCAGCGGCAGGGCGCGGGCGGTGGCGCGGAGCGCCCGCGCCACCTTGTCCGGCTGCTCGCGCAGCAGCGCCTCGGTGCCGCCGAAGCCCGCCTGCGGAATCTCCAGGATGGTGCCGATCCGCAGCAGCGTCGGGAAGCCGCGCTTCTCCGCGACGAGGTTCGACGGCACCGCGGACGTGCTGGCGTCGGCGGCGTTCGACTCCAGCGCCGCGATGCGCTCCAGGTCGCCGCCGATCGCCACGATGGCCACGTCGGGCAGGTTGTAATAGTCGATCAGCTTGCGCGACTCGAACGCGGTGAGCGTGCCGAGGCTCTCCACGCCGATGCGCTTGCCGGCGAGCTGCGAGACGTCGGTGATCTCGGGACGCACGGTGAGCACGTGCTGCAGCTTCACCGAGTGGAACTGCACGATCTTCGACGGCCCACCCTGCGAGGCGTGCGCGCCGATGGCCGAGAGCAGCGTGGTGAAGTCCAGCTCGCCCGCGAGCAGCGCCGGGATCACCGAGTTGCCCCGCACCTGCACGAACTCCGGGTCCAGGCCCTCTTCCGCATAGTAGCCGAGCCGGTCGGCCAGCGTGGCCGGCAGGAAGCTGAGCGACGGCGACGAGGTGCCGATGCCCAGGCGCTCGCGCGGGCGCGGCGCGGTGGCGGCGGGCGCCGCCGGGCTCCCCCCGGCCGCCGGCCGCGGAGGCGGCGCGGCGGGAGCGGGCTGCGCCGCCGGCGGCGCGCACGCCGCCACGAGCCCGCCGACGAGCATGGCCATCACCAGGTAGCGGTACACCGGTCGTCCCTCCCCTGGCGCGCTTTCCGTCGGCCCCGCGCGCCTCACCCTCGGAGAGGGAAGGCGGAGCCGGGGAGCCGCTGGCCCCATGCCGACGGGACGCCAGGCGCGTGCTGGCTGGATTGTATGCGCGGTCGGCGCCCGCCGCCAACCGCCGCACTCGCCCCCGGCCAGCCGCCGTCAGGGAATGTACCGCTCGTCTTGCAGGAACAGCTCGCTGGGTATGGTGGTGCCCAGCCCGCGCGCCTGGCAGAGCTGGTAGATGCGCGCGCCGACGGCCGCGAACTGGATGCCGTCGCCGCGCAGGATCAGGCCAGTGATCTGCTCGGACGAGGTGCGGCCGGGGTGCTGGCCGAGCATCACGTCGCCCAGCAGCGGCAGGTGCTCCCAGTCCACGCGCGACGGCTGGCCCCAGTAGTCACGGCCGTGCTCGGGGATTACCTCGACGCCGCCGATAGCGTAGCGCTGCCACATCGGCCCGTGGCGGTTGGTCGTCAGCACGTCGCAGCGCTCCCAGCCCGCCAAGTCCAGCTCCAGGTCCTTCACGCCCGTGATGAACTGGCCCGGCTCCAGCCACTCGCCCAGCACCACCGGTTCGGGCGCGTTCGTCGCGGTGACGACGAAGTCGGCGCCCCGCACAGCCTCGCGCGCCGAGGCCACCGGCACGATTTCGACGCCGGCCTCGGCGCTCCAGCGCGCGGCGAACGCTTGGCTGTGACCCGGCGTCGGACTGTAGACCTGGATGCGGCTGAGCGGCCGCACCGCCGCGTTGCACAGCACCTCGGCCTGCGCTTGCCAGCCCGTGCCGATGAGCCCCATCACCCGCGCGTCCTGACGCGCCAGGTACTTCGTGCCGATGGCGGCCGTGCCCGCGACGCGGAACTTCTGCAGGTAGCCGTCGTGGATGATGGCCAGCAGCTCGCCGGTGCGCGAGCTATACAGGTACAGCAGGCCGCAGAACTTGCGATCGGGCGTGCCCGGCACGCGAATCTCGCGGAGATGGTCGCCACGCCGCACGTAGGTAATGACGTCGGAGTCGATGCGGTCGCAGACGACGTCCAGCCCGGCGATGGCGCCCGTGAGCGAGGTCAGCGCGTGGTGGATCGGGTCGCCGCCCTCGGGGAACTGGGGGCCGTAGTCCGCGCGCTGGCGCGGCGTGAACACGCGGTACGGGGGCGCGTTGATGGCGCGCCCCTGCGCGTGCTCGCGGTGCGCCTCCTCGAGCGCGTCGATGACCTCCGTGGCGGTCAGCACCTGTTCGACGGTCGGGTTGTCGATAATCAGCGTCACGCTGCCCCCTCGGCGCGAGAGTTCGAGCCGCCGCGGCCGCTCGCGTCCTAGCCCGCGGGCGCTCCTGCCACCGCGACCACGCCAGACCATCATACCGGAGATGGCACTTCGAGAGTGGCACGCTCCTTGCTTTAGACAAAGTAGGCGCGAAAGAGCGCATGAAGTGGAAAGAGGGAGGGCAAAATGCCTGTGCTGCTGTGGCTTCTCGGCGTGCCCCTGGGGTTAGTTATCCTACTCTGGCTGCTTGGTATCGTCCGCTAGCCCGCTTAGATGTGATTCGGGCCCAACAACCGCACGAAGCGGCGAGTGTCTTGCCGCTTCGTGCGGTTGTGCTGCCCACGCCCTGCCAGGTTCTCGGCTAGGTATCGTCAATAGCTCCTGCTGGTCGGCCCCTATGGCGAGTTGCCCTGATATCTGGGCGGTCTTCGCCGAGGCTTACTCCACGGCTGTTACCAGCAGGTGGCTGAAGCGCGCCTCGGCCCGCGCATCGATGAGACTACCGACGCCGAAGCCGATCCAGCCCTGGCGGAGCGCGTCGTCGCGGGCGCGGCCCACCTCCGTGCCGTCGAGCAGCAAGGTGATGGCGCTGCCGCGCGCTCGCACGCCCAAGCGGTTCGTCGCAGTGCCGTGCTGGATGGCGGCCGCCGGGGTCCAGTCGATCAGGCGGGCGTCGTCGCCGTTCGTGTGGCGCAGGAGCAGGAAGCGCCCGGCGTTAGGGTCGACCAGGAAGGAGTAGTAGTCACCGTCCTCCTGCCGGCGGAAGTCCAGGAACGCGTAGGCGTCGTCGGTCGGCGCCACCAGGCGCGCGTCGATCTCGGCCTGGAAGTCGCCGAAGGGCTCGGGGTAGGCCACGTACGCGGCGCCGCCACTACCCGCCAGCCGCGCCACCAGATACTCGCCGTCCCGGTAGCCGAGACGCCGCCGCGTGGGGTCGCCCGACTCCAGGGGCCAGCCGCTCGCCGGGTCCGTGAAGTCGTCGCGCAGCAGCACGCGCCCCGTCGTGGCAGACTCCCCGTTGGACGCGGCGGGGGGCGGCGGCGTGCCCGGACCGGCCGTCGGCGTCGCAGCTGGCCCGAGCGTGGACCTGGGCAGCACGGTGGACGCGGTCGCGGCGGCGGGACTGGCCGCGGACACGGAGGCCGCGCCGGACGGGGTCGGCGCGCGGGCGGCGGGGCCGCCGACCAGGCCGTCGCCCGGCGCGAAGCTGGGCTCCTCCGGCGCCGCGTCGCTCGGCGCGCCGGCCGCGAGTATCCCTACCGGGAAGTAGTACGTCACGTCCCCCTGGGGCCAGTGCGCCGTCACGGCCAGCACGTAGGCCCCCGGCGCCACCGTAGGCTGCCAGGTGACGGCAGCACCCGGCGGCAGCTCCGTCTCCAACACCAGCGGCTCCGTTGGCTTGCTGTACACTCGCAGCGTCAGCCCGCTCGGTTCGGGGCCGTCGATGTCGAACTCGATCGGCTCGCCCGCCGGCCAGGCCAGCACGGTATCGAAGGCGGGCGGCGCCACGTCCGCGCACACGCCGGGCGCGGGCGCCTCGCCGGGCGCGGCGGTCGGCGTCCAGCAGTAGCTGCCGCGCACGCCGTCGTAGGTCGCCGTCCCGAACCGCAGCTGGATCGTGGGCGGCTGCGGCCCGGCCTCCGATGGCGCCGCTGGCACCTGCGCCGGCGGCACGGGCGGCGGCGCTGGCGGGGGCCCGGACGTCTCGGGCGCGGGCGGCACGTTGGTCGGGCTGGGCCCCGCTGGCGACGATGGCGCGGTCTGGTCAGCCGGCGCCGGCGACGCTCCGGTCGCGGTAGCCGTCGCGGCCGGCGCGGCGGCGCCGGCCGCGGGCGTGGGGAGCGCCGCCGTGGGCGACGCGGTGAGTAGAAACGGCGTCGGCGAGAGCGGCGACGGCAGCGCCCCGGGCAGGCCAGGCGTGGGGAGCGGCGTGGGCAGCGACAGCGTCGGCAGCGGCCGCGGCACGAACCGTGTCGGCGTGGGCAGGAACTGCGCGAACGCGGCGTCCGGGCCGGCGGCCGCTCCGCCCCGGTTCCCCAACGCGCTGACCACCATCATGCCGAGCGCGCAGACGAGCGCGAGCGCCGGCCGCGAGTACATACTAGGCTCCCCCGTGAGTCGCCAGCTGTCGATAGTGTTTCACAGGGCTCGCCCGCGCGGCTAGAATCCGCCGCTCACAGGCGCGGCTCAGCTGATGCGGCAGTATGGATCATGGACGACGGCCGCTCCAAGCCCCGGCTCCACGGGAAGTCGTTGGTGGCGCTAGCCTGCTGGCGCGAGCCGCCCGCCTGGGCGATAATGGCGCATCCTGATCCCCAGCGCGGAGGCGAGCGCACATGGCAGCAGAGCTAGGCAGCCCGCCGACGTACCCCGTGATGGGGCTGCTGCGGCAGCATGGGCGGGCCGCGGCGCTGAGCGCAGCGGGGGTAGCGTTTGCGCTGGCGGTGGGCGGCAGCCACGACCGCGGCGCCGCGAGCATCCTGCGCGGCCTGGCCTGGGCGGCGGTGGCGGGCGCGGCCGTCAAGAACCTCGCCGAGCTGAACCAGGTCGTCGCCGAGACGCTGCTGCCGCAGTAACCCCGGCACCGCGCGGTTCGGCCGGCGCGCGAGACGGTGCGGACACACGCAGGGCGGGGCGCCCAGATGGACGTCCCGGCCTCTCGTGTCTCGGCAGCGCTGCTACTGCGCCCGGCCGGCGAACACCTCGAGCGTCTCGGGCTCGGTGGCCCAGCCGGCCTCGGAGAGATCGACGCCGGTGCCCACCGGATCGTGTAGGCGGAATTCGGCGTAGCGGCCGTCGCGCGGGCGCGGCGCGATGCCCGTCTGCGCGCCCGCGTCCTTCGCCGTGCGGCCCGTCGCCTCGATGTCGTCCACCAGGAAGCCGAAGTGGTCGATGCCCTCCCGCTCGCCGTTCGCCGGCAGGATGGCCAGGTTGATGTAGCCATCCGACAGGTAGACCGCGCGCTTTTCCTCGGGCGGGCCGCCGGGCGTCTCCGGCCGCGCGATGACCTGGATCATGCCGAAGGTCTTCATGTAGAAGTCGGCCAGCCCGCGCGTGTTCTCCGTGCGAATCGCGATGTGCCGAATCTTCGCCTGCGCCATCTCGCCCCCTCCCGCGCCGCGCGCCGCGCGGCGTCTATGCCCGATCCTGACTACTGCCGTTATACATCGGGCCCGTGCCCGCGGCCAGCCCGCCCCCAGCGCTGCCCGCCACGAGCAAGCGCTATGCCTCACCAGCTACCGACGAGATGAACCCGCCGGGCGGAGATACAGTACGGGAGCGGTATGGATGCTACAGGATCGATCCTGTTACTATCTAGACAGACTAGACATTACGGAGAGATAGACAATGCAGTGGCAAGTTCAAGAGGCGAAGCAAAGGTTCAGTCAGCTTGTCCAGCGCGCGATCGACGAGGGCCCCCAGGTTGTGACTCGGCACGGCAGAGATGTCGTGGTGGTCGTGGCGGCCGACGAATTCCGTCGCCTGACCAGCAACAAGCCAGACTTCAAAGAGTTCCTACTGTCCGGCCCTGATCTTAGCGCCCTGGACCTGGAACGCGTCCGGGACCTGCCACGAGACGTCGACTTATGAGCTTTCTGCTGGATACGAACGTCATCTCGGAAGCACGGCGGCCTCAAGGCAACACGGGGGTCAAGGCCTGGCTCGCGTCGATCCCCGCGGATGGCCTACACGTAAGCGTTCTGGTAGTGGGAGAGATTCGACGTGGGATTGAACGGCTACGCCGGCGCGATCCGGCACAGGCCGCCATTTACGAGGCTTGGCTTGCCACGCTCCGCCGCGACTACAGCGACCGCATACTTCCTGTCACGGTAGAGATCGCCGAACAGTGGGGACGGCTAAGCGTTCCCAATCCCGTCGCGACGGCGGACGGTTTAATGGCGGCAACAGCGATAGTGCATGACCTGACACTCGTAACTCGGAACACCGATCATTTCGCTCGCACCGGTGTACTCCTCCTGAATCCATTCGAGCCTGGCGCTTGAGCTACTTGCCCGGCGCCGAGTGGCCCCGGGTTGCGCGCTGCCCTATAACCAGCAACATTGAGTCCGAGCCGCGCGAGCGGGCCAGGAGGCAGGCGCGTGCAGCAAGTCGCCGTAGACGTGGTGGTGGTCGGCGCCGGCTTCGCCGGGCTGGTGGCGGCCGTGCGCGCGCAGGAGCAGGGCGCCCGCGTGGCGCTGCTGGAGAAGACGCCGGTCGCGCCCAGCTGGAGCAACTCGCGCCTCAGCGGCGGCAGCTTCTCGGCGGCCGGCCTCTCGCCGCTCGCGCCCACCGACGCGATCGTCGCGAAGCTCATGCAGGACACCCAGGGGGCCGCGAGCGAGCCGCTGGCGCGCGCCTGGGCGGCCGCCTGCCCGCGCGTCTACGCCTGGCTGCGCGCCCACGGCACCCGCTGGGTCCACCTGCGCGGCCAGCTCGTGATGGCGCCCGTGCGCCCGAACCGGCGCGGCTCGCGGTGGCTCGGCCGCGGCCCCGACGTGACGCTGCGCCGCCTGCAAGCCCGCTTTCTCGCGGGCGGGGGCCAGTACTGGGGCGACACGGCGGCGCGCGAGCTGCGCCAGCGGCACGGCCGCGTGGTGGGCCTGGTCGCGCGGCGCCTGGACGCGGACGCCGAGATCGAGCTCGCCAGCCGCGCGGTGATCCTGGCCGACGGCGGCTTCCAGGCCAACCCGACGCTGCTGCGCCGCTACGCCAACGTCGCGCGGCCCCAGCGGCTGTTCCTGCGCGGCGCGGGCACCGGCAGCGGCGACGCACTCGCCATGGCCCTTGCCGCCGGCGCGAAGCTGGCCCACGGCGAGGCGATCTTCGGCCACCTGCTACACGCCGACGCCGTGCGCAACGCCCAGCTCTGCCACTTCCCGTTCGTCGATCGCATCGCCAACAGCGCGCTCGTCGTCGGCCCGGACGGACGCCGCTTCGCCGACGAGGGCCTGGGCGCGCTCGCCGTGGCCAACCGCATCGCGCGCCTGCCCGATCCGGGCGCCACCTGGCTCGTCTTCGACCGCCGCCTGTGGGAGACGGTCGGCCGCTACAACCAGGCCGTGCCGCCCAACCCCAACCTGCTGCTCGCCGGCGCCCGTGTCGAGGTGGCCGACGACGCGGCCGCGCTCGCGGCGCGCATCGGCGTGCCGGCCGAGGCGCTCGGCGCGACGCTGGACGCCTACAACACCGCGCTGGCCGCGGGGCAGGGCCGGGCGCTGCCGGTGCCGCGCGGCGGGACGGCGCCGCCGCTCGCGGCGCCGCTGGTCGCCGTGCCGCTCGTCGTCGGCCTCACCTACACGCTCGGCGGCCCGCTGATCGACGCGCGGGCGCGGGTCGTGGACGCCGCCGACCGCCCGATCCCCGGCCTGTACGCAGCGGGGCTGACGGCGGGCGGCCTGGCCGGCGGCCCGAAGCCCGCCACCGCCGGCGGCATCGGTACCGCCCTGCCGCTCGGCTTCCTGGCCGGCGAGCACGCCGCCCGCGCGGCGCTCCAGCCCAACGCGATGGCGTGAGCGCACGCTGGACTACAGCGGCGTCGACGCCGATGGCCGCGTCCTGCAGTCGGGGGCGCGCATCTTCAAGACCGACAAGGACCTCGCGGTGGCGACGATCATGCGCTACGGCCGCATCGACGATCCCGCCGTCGCCGAGGCCACGCGCGCCTACTACCTGGACAACCTCAAGAACGACATGGCGCTCACGCCCCGCGCCGTCCAGAACAGCCTGGAAGTTATGGCCGCGAACGAGCCGAGGCGCTCGGCGCCCGGCCCGAGCAATTCCTCGACGGCAGCTTCATCGACCGCATCAAGGCGAGCGGCTACGTCGAGCAGGTGTGGCGCGGCGCTGGCGCCGCGCCCTGATCGGGAGATGTGGGGCCTCCCCCACGCCCCCCCTGCCTGCCCTATTCGGGCGGCGGTTCGGGGTGCAGCGCCCGCCAGACCTTCTCGGCAGTGAGGGGGAGGGAGCGGAAGCGAACGCCAGTGGCTGCGGCGACGGCGTTGGCGAGGAGGCCGGTTACGCAGTCGATGCTGATCTCGCCGACGCCCTTCGCGCCGAACGGGCCCGTCGGCTCGTAGGAGTCGGCGAACACCTGCTGGAACGGCGGGACGTCGCCCACCGTGGGCAGGCGGTAGTCGGAGAAGTTCGGGTTGAGCGGCCGTCCCTCGTCGTACAGCAGCCCCTCGCTCAGCACGTAGCCGAGCCCCTGCACGACGCCGCCCTCCACCTGCCCCTCGGCCAGCATCGGGTTCAGCACCGTGCCGATGTCCGTCGCCGCGACGTAGCGCAGCACCCGCACCTGGCCGGTGTCGGGGTCCACCTCGACCTCGGCGGCGTGCGCCGCGAAGTTGTAGGCGCCCGACTCGTTGCCGTAGTTGTCGTGCGCCGGCTCCATCGCCTCGGAGGGCGGGTCGAAGACGGCGGTCGCCACCAGCGCCGCGCCGTCGCCGCGTGTCAGCAGCGCCCGCGCCACCTCGGCCACGCTCAGCCCGCGGTCGGTGCCCGCGACGGCAATGCGGCCCTCGGCCAGCATCAGATCGGCGGGGTTCGCCTCCAGCAGGCTCGCCGCCTCGGCCAGCAGCCGCTCGCGCAGCTCGGCGCCCGCGCGCCGCACCGCCTCGCCCGCGGTGTAGGCCAGGCGGCTGGACACCGAGCCGCGCCCATAGACGTGGACGTCGGTATCGGGCATGTCGATGTCCACGTCGGCGATCCGCAAGCCGATGGCGTCGGCGGCGATCTGGCAGAGCACCGTGCGGCTGCCCTGGCCGCTCTCGCCCTCGCCCGACAGGATCATCGCCCGCCCCGCGTGGTCCAGCCGGATCGTCGCGGTCGACGCCTCGGGGGTGTCGCCGTGCCGCGACCCGCTCACCTGCACCGCGCACGAGACGGCCATGCCGCGAAGGGGTTGACCTACCCCCCCTGCCCCCCCTCCCGGCGCGGGAAGGGGGGAGGACGGCCGGCCCAGCCAGCCACCGGCTCCCCCCTTCCGTGGTAGGGAAGGGGGGCTGGGGAGGCTAAGTCCGCCCCGCGCCTCCCACCCGATCATCTCGGCCACCCGCTCCAGGCACTGCGCGACCTCGCAGCTATTCACGCGGTGGCCGTGGACCGACACGGAATTCGGGCCGATCAGGTTGCGGCGGTGTAGCTCGACCGGGTCGAGGCCCAGCCGCTCGGCCGCCATGTCCAGCACCTGGTCGAGCGCGAAGTGCGTCGAGGGCTGGCCGAAGCCGCGCAGCGCGCCCGTCGGGATGTTGTTCGTGTAGACGAGGTAGGCGTCGGTCTGGACGTTTGGGTTGCGGAACAGCATGTCATGGCGCAGCGCGGCCACCTTCAGGATGGCCGGCGCCTTCGCGGTGTAGGCGCCGTTGTCGGCGACGATCCGCAGCCGCTTGGCGGTGATCGTGCCGTCGGCGCGGAAGCCCATCGCGATCTCCACGCGCATCGGCACGCGCGGCCGCGTCGCCTGGAACTCCTCCTCGCGGCGGTTGATCAGCTTCACGGGCCGCCCCGTCTTGATCGCCAGCAGCCCCGCGATCATGACGTTGTTGTCGTCGCAGTTCTTGCCGCCGAAGCCGCCGCCGATGTGCGGCTGGATCACCCGCACGGTGCGCTCGTCCAGCGCGAGCGCGTGGGCGATGCGCTGGCGGGCGAGTGCGGGCGTCTGGGTGTTCATCCAGACCGTCAGCTTGCCGCTCGGGCTGTAGTCGGCCACCGTGCCGATCGTCTCAAGCGAGCCGTGGAACTGGAGCGCGCTCTGGAAGGTGTCCTCGATCACCAGGTCGGCCGCGGCCAGGCCGCGCTCGACGTCGCCGCGCGTGACGTGCAGCGCCTGGACGACGTTCGAGCCGCGCTGGGGGTGCAGCAGCGGCGCATCCTCGCCCATCGCCGCGAGCGGGTCGAACAGCGCCGGTAGCTCCTCGTACTCGACCTCGATCAGCCCCAGCGCCTCCTCGGCCGCCGCGGCGTCGAGCGCGGCGACGGCGGCCACCTCCTCGCCGACGTAGCGCACGCGGTCGCTGGCGAGCACCGGCTGGTCGCGCACGCTGGCGCCCCACAGCCGTCCCGGCGTGTCGGCGGCCGTGAGCACGGCCTTCACGCCCGGCACGCGGCGGGCGCGGCTCGTGTCGATGCCGACGATGCGCGCGTGCGCGTAGGGGCTGCGCAGCACCCGCGCCACCAGCAGCCCCGGCAGCGCGAGGTCGGCCACGTAGCGCGCGCGGCCCGTGACCTTCTCCACGCCGTCGACGCGCGGCAGCGAGCGCCCCACCGCCCAGGTCTCTTGCGCCAGCGCCATCGCTCCTCCCGGCCGCGATCGTCGCCCCAGGGCCAACGGCGGGGCCGTCCCCGCCCGTCGTTCCTGGTGCCAGTGGCCCGGATTGTAGGCAGTCCCCCCCACGCGGGCAAGCACCGGCGCGGGCGCGGCTATGCTACACTCCCGTAGCCAGCACCCGGGAGACTGCCGTGCGACTGCCCTGCCGGCGCCCGCTTCGCCCTGATACCGCCGCCCGTCGCGGCGCCGGCCTGCTCGCCCTGCTCGCGGCCCTGAGCCTGGCGGCCTGCCAGGCGCCGGGCGCGTCGGCGCCCGCCCAGCCGGCGGCCCCGGCCCCGCCGGCCGCGCCCGGCAGCGCGTCTGCCGCCGCGGCGCCGGCCGCCACGCCCGCGGGCAGCCCGGCCGCGCCGCCCGCGCCCCAGCACGTCGTGCTCGCCATCCCCGCGAAGAGCCTGGCGTTCCTGCCCTACTTCGTGGGCGTGGACCAGGGCCTCTACGAGGCCGACGGCATCCAGCTCGAGATCCAGGTAATGCAGTCGAACCTGGCCGTCGCCGCCATGACCGCGGGCGAGCTGGCCTACACCGCCTCGACGGGCTCGTCGATCCAGGCGGCGGTGGCCGATCAGCCGTTCAAGGTCGTGCTGTTCATGGTCAAGGACATGATCTTCTCCGTCGTCGGGGCGCCCGAGATCACGTCGCTGGCCGACCTGCGCGGCAAGACGATCGCCATCACGAACCTCACCGCCTCCGACGACTACGCCTGGCGGGCAGCCGTGCGCGCGCAGGGCGTCTCGCCCGACGACGTGACCGCCGTGACGGCGCAGACGACGGCCAACAGCTTCGCCGCGCTCACGTCGGGCGCCGTGCAGGCCGCCGTGCTGTCGCCGCCGTTCGACGAGCAGGCCGAGCGCCAAGGCTTCCGCAACCTGGCCTGGACCGCGGATTATCTCCAGCGCGCGCAGTCGGGCCTGGTCACCACCGACAAGCAGCTGCAGGAGCGGCCGGCCGACGTGCGCCGCATGATCCGCGCGACGCTGCGCAGCATGCAGTACACGACCGCGCACGAGGCCGAAAGCCTGGCCCTCATCGAGCGCGACTTCGGGATCGCCCCCGATCTCGCGGAGGGCACCTATCAGAAGGTGGTGCGCGTGCTCAGCCGCAACGGCGAGGTGGAGCCCGACGTGCTGCGCTCCGAGATCGAGGACAACAAGGTGCGCCTGGGGGTGACGACCGACGTGCCGCTGTCGCGCGTGATGGACTACACCCTGCTGCGCGAGGTACAGCCCGAGCTGGGCCTGCGCTCGTAGGGCGGCGCATGCGGAAGGGACAGCTCAGTGGGCTGATCGCCGTCCTGCTACTGGCGAGCGGGTGCCAGGGGTCCCACCCGACGGCAACGCCGACGCCGACGCTCGTGCCCCGGCCGCCGGCCTCCCCGACGCCCGCGCCCACGCTGACGCTGTTCGGCATCGCCACCGACGTCCCCGGCGCCGCGGCCACCTACCTGCCGCTGCCGACCGCCCTGCCCTCGCCCACGCCGCTGCCGCCCCCGCCGCCCCTGCCGCCGCCCCCGCCCTTGCCGCCGCCGCCCAACGTCGGCCCGCCGATCACGCCGGTGGCGACGGCGGTCGTGCCCATCCCCACCGAGCCGCCAGTCATCCCGTAGCGGCCAGGCCGAGCGGCCTCATTGTGGACCGGCGTCCGCCAGGCCGGCGCGCTGGGCCTTGCGGACGAGGTAGCGCCAGATGGCCTCGTTGGGGCCGGGGGTTGCCCTCTTCCCTACGATCACTGACGGATGGGTGAGACTCAAGAGCGGGAGCGAGTGCAGCTATGGTAGAGCCGCCGAAGGATCTGCCCGCAGTGTATCCTAGAAAATACACTGGCCTATGATCGAAATCCGCCAGACCGACGTGTACGCCCAGTGGTTCGGCAGCTTGCGCGATCGGCAAGCACGCGCGCGCATTGATGCCCGTATCCGCCGCCTGTCGCTAGGCAATCCAGGCGACGTGAGGCCTGTGGGAGAAGGCGTCTCAGAATTACGCATCGACTATGGTCCCGGGTACCGGGTGTATTTCGTGCAGCACGGCCAAACCCTGGTGGTTCTCCTCGCGGGAGGCGACAAGCGGACCCAGCGCCACGACATCAGTACCGCGCTGGAACTGGCACGGGGACTCTAGGAGGGCGCAATGGGCAAGACTCAAACTCGACCGTGGGATGTGGCGGAGCATCTGGAAACCCCGGAGGACATGGCTGCTTATCTAGACGCTGCTCTGGAAGACGGCGACCCGGCACTGGTGGCCGCGGCACTCGGCGACATTGCCCGCGCACGTGGGATGACGGTCGTCGCGCGGGAAGCCGGCCTGGGACGCGAAAGCTTGTACAAGGCGCTCTCCGCAGAGGGGAATCCGGAGCTTGCCACTGTGCTAAAGGTGGTACGCGCGCTCGGGCTCAAGCTGCATGCCGAGAGCGCCTGAGCTTCGCGGATACGGATCGCTTCGGGCTCACGCCGCTCGCGGCAGCCTGTGTGCCGAGGGAGCGTGCGGGCGCCTGGCGGAGAGGGCTCAGGCGAGGCCGGCGCGCTGGGCCTTGCGGACGAGGTAGCGCCAGATGGCCTCGTTGCGGCCAGGGTAGCCGCGCTCGAAACGGTCGTACATCCGCCCCACCTCGTCGGGCGGGATCGGCGCCAGCGGCCCAAACTGGCTCGCCGCGAGCTGCAGCCGGCAGCTTCGCTCCAGCTCCGCGGCCCAGACGGTGGCAACCTCGATGGAGGGCCCGGCCACGGTGATGCCGTGGTTGCGCATCAGCACCGCGCGCCGGTCGCCCAGCGCCGCCGCGACCGCCTGCCCCTGCTCCACCGTCATCACCAGCTCGGCGCTCGGGTAGAGCCGCACGCCCTCCGCGAACGGCAGCGAGTCCTGGCTGACGATCTCGACGCCCGCCTCGCTCGCGCTGAGCGCGACGGCGTGGAACGGGTGGGTGTGGACGATGGCCTGCACGTCCGGGCGCCGCCGGTAGATCTCCGTGTGGATGGGCATCTCCTGGTGCAGCGCGCGCTCGCCTTCGAGCTTGCGGCCGGCGGCGTCCATCAGCACCATGTCGGCCGCCCGCGCCTCCTCCAGTCCCACGCCCGCCGGCTTCACCCAGATCGCGTCGCCCGTCGTGGCTCGCGCGCTCAAGTGGCCGAAGTAGAAGTGCTCGTGCCCCTCGTCGAACAGCACGCGGCAGGCGAGCGCCAATCGCTCGCGGATCTCCTGGTCTCTCATGCGCCCGTCTACCCCTCGCTCGGCTCGGCTCGCGCGTCGCGGCACCGTCGTCGGCGCGACAGCCCTTACGCGCCGCTGTACCCTTCGTCGGGGTCGCCGACGGCACCGACGACATACTGCTGCCACTGGTGCTCGGCGCGGTAGCCCAGCATCCTTTCGGCCTTGCCCGAGTCCATCGCCGACCAGTTGCCCGTCAGCCCCGCCGCGAGGCGGCGCGGCTCCAGCCCGTAGCGGCGCAATAGCTCCGTCGTCGGCTCGCGCATGATGCTCGTCGGCGCCGCCACGTTGAACACCTCGTGGCCGGCGAGGTCGGCCTCCACAGCCAGCCGGCAGGCGCGGGCGGCGTCGCGCGCGTCCACGTAGGTCCAGAAGCCGCCGCGCCGCGCGCCAGGGTCGCGCCAGCGATCGGGGATGCTCCGGTACGTCAGGTCGAAGACCACACCGGGGAAGCGCAGGCTGGCGATCGACGTCGGCCCCAGCCGCGCGAATGAGTCGGCGATCGCCTCGCCGACCACTTTCGAGAGCCCATACGGGTCCTGGGGCGTGCAGGGATGGGCCTCGTCGAGCGGCAGGTAGTCGGGCGGCGCCAGATGGCGGGCGTAGATGAAGCCGTAGGCGGCGATGCTCGACGCGAGCACGACGTGGCGCACGCCCAGGTCGCTCGCGGCCTTCAGCACGTTGTAGGTCGCGCTCACGTTGTTGGCGAACGTCTCCGTGTCGGGCGTCAGCCCCGGCGCCTGCCAGGCGGCCAGGTGAACGACGCCGTCCGCGCCCTGGAGCGCCTGGTAGGCGTCGCCGCCGCGCGTCAGGTCGGCCACCCAGGCGGGGCAGCGCGGCGCGGCGGGCGGCACGCGGTCCAGGCTGAGCACGCTGTGCCCGTGCGCCAGCAATTCGTCCACCGTGTGCTGCCCGAGCCGCCCGCTGCCACCCGTCACGACGATCTTCATCGGCTCCTCGCGCCCACCAACTGTGCGATCCACATTGTAACGCAGGCGCCACGCCGGACGGCCCGGCGCCGCGGCCGCCGGCACTCCGACCGCCCGCGGCCGGGCGCCCGGCGGCCGTTGACAACGGCCCGGGCACCGCCTACCATCGTGGCAGCGCGACACCAAAACTAAGGGGAGGCTTATGAACGCGTCCGCGCGGTGGCTCCGGGGCGTCCTGGTTCTCGTAGTGGCAGCGGGGATGGCGGCGCTGGGGGCAGCGCCGGGGCCGGCGGCCCAGGCGGCGCCGGCTGGGCACCCGGCGCCCGGCCCGGCGGCGCAGCTCACGCACGTCCAGTTCGGCTCGCCGCAAGCGATCTCCGACGCGGGCGTGTTCATCGGCCAGGCGTGGGGCTACTTCCAGGCGCAGGGTCTCGACGTGGAGACGGTCCCGTTCCAGAGCGGGCCGAACCTCATCGCCCCGCTCGCGTCGGGCGACCTGGAGGTGGGCGGCGGCTCGTTCAGCACCGGCCTGCTGAACGCCGCCGACCGCGGCCTGGCGATCAAGATGGTCGCCGACAAGGGCACCTCGCGCCCGGGGTTCGAGTTCTCGCAGATCCTGCCGCGCCGCGACCTGGTCGATAGCGGCCAGGTACGAAGCCTGGCCGACCTGCGCGGCAAGCGGATCGCCGTCGCCTCGACGCGCAGCGGCGCCGAGGCGATCGCCCACCAGGTGCTGCTCCAGGCCGGCGTCGGCATCGACGAGGTGAACCTGGTCGAGCTGGGCTACCCGGACCAGCTCGTGGCCTTCGCGAACGGTGGCATCGACGCGGCCGTCATCATCGAGCCGTCGCTGACCGCAGCCGTGGCGCGCGGCCTGGCGGCGCCGTGGGACCTGGGCTACAGCAGCGTGGCCTACGGCGGCGCCTACCAGGCCGCCGCGCTGCTCTACTCCGGGCGCTTCGCCGGGCAGACCGACCTCGCGCGTCGTTTCATGGTCGCCTACCTGCAAGGCGTGCGCGCCTACAACGACGCGTTCGTGAAGGGCGAGCGGCGCGACGAGGTGGTGCGGCTCCTCACCGAGTCGACGTCGGTGAAGGACCCCGCGCTCTACGACCAGATGCAGATGGCGGGCCTGGATCCCGACGGCCGCCTGACGCGCCAGAGCCTCCAGATCGAGTACGACTACTTCAAGGACCGCGGTTACTACACCGGCTCCGCCACCCTCGACAGCGTGATCGACACCTCGTTCGCCGAGGCCGCCGCGCAAGCCCTCGGCCCCTACCGCTAGGGAATAGGGGGTAGGGGATAGGGGTAGGGGAGAGACGGTGCTCCGTCTCCCCTATCCCCTATTCCCTATCCCCTACCCCTGAAGCGGGCGGGTATGCTTCTTGCCACCCCGCCCACTGGGGCGCCGACTGGCCGGGCGAGCAGCGCCGTGTGGCGCGGCGGCCACGCGGCCGGCGCCGGAGGAACCGTGGACTTCCAGGGCGAGATCGTCCAGGGCCGCTACGCGGTGGGCGAGCAGCTCGGCGAGGGCGGGGACGCGACGATCTACCGCGCCGAGGATCTGCGCCTCGGCCGCGACGTGGCCCTGAAGTTCCTACGCCGCGAGCTGCGCGCCGACCCGACCTTCGTGGCCCGTTTCGAGCGCGAGGCCCGCAGCGCCGCGCGGCTCGACCATCCCCACATCATCCCCGTCTACGAGTACGGCGAGGCCGCCGGCACCTACTACCTGGTCATGCAATACCTGCCGGGCGGCGACCTGCGCGCCCGCCTGCGCGACGGCCCGCTCCCCGTGGCGACGGCCGTGCGGCTCGCCGCCGAGGTGGCCGAGGCGCTGGGAGCGGCGCACGCGAAGGGAATCGTTCACCGCGACGTGAAGCCGGCCAACATCCTGCTCACCGAGGACGAGCATGCCAAAGTGACCGACTTCGGCATCGCCAAGATGCTGGACGTGCCGGCGCTCACCGCCACGGCGGCGCTCCTGGGCACGCCGCACTACCTGGCCCCCGAGCAGGCCAGCGGCGGCGCCATCACCCCGGCCACCGACGTCTACGCCCTCGGCGTGGTGCTCTTCGAGATGTTGGCCGGCCGCCACCTGTTCGAGGGCGAGAGCTTCGTCCAGGTCGCCATGCAGCACCTGCACGCCGATCCTCCCCGACTGAGCGACCTCAACCCGGCCGTGCCGTCGAGCCTGGCGGCAGTGGTCAGTCGCGCGCTGGCGAAAGACCCGGCCGCTCGCTTCGCCGACGGCCGCGCCTTCGCCGCCGCGCTGCGCGCCGCGGAGCGCGCGCTCGCCGCGCCATCGCCGGTGGGCCAGCCCGCGCCGCCCGCGCCCCCCCACGCGGTGCCTGGCGGGCCCGGGAGCCGCACGCCGACCAACGTGCCGGCCGCCGCGCCTGTACAGCCTCGCCCGACCGAGCACGCGCCCGAGGAGCGGCGCCGCGAGCCCGCCGATACACCGGCTGACCCGCCGCCCGCCCCGCTGCCGATCCGCCCCCGCGCAGCGGCCGCGCCGCCGGCAAGCCCCGCCGCGGTACCCAGCGGCCAGCCACCCGCCACGCCGAGCGACTGTCCCGCCGCGCCCGCCGAGACCCAACCGGCAGCACCTGCCGCGGCCGTCACGTCTGGCCCGGCACCGACGTCGGGCAGTGCCGCGCCCGCTCCACGCACCCCACCGCTGCCGCGCGTTCGCGCCGGCTACGCGGATGACCGCTCGCCGAGCGCCCGCCCACGCCTGCTGGGCTGGCTGCTGGCCACGTCGCCCACTCCGGCGCGCGCCACGCCTGCCGCAAGCAATGGCTACGCGCGGGCGGGAGCGCCGCCCGCCGTCGCGCCCCGCCCGCCCCGGGAGCGCTCGCCGCTCGCCACCCCGCGGTCCGACGCCTACGTCATCCCTGCCGTGCTGGCCCTGCTGCTGGCGTTGCTCGTCGCGGGGCTCGTCGTGAGCGGCGTACTCCCGGGCGGCCGCAACGCGCAACCCCAGGCCGCCCAGCCCATACCGCCGGCCGACGGCCTGGCCGTGGCGCCCGACACCGCACCCGACGAGGCGCCCGGCCCGGCGCCCGAGGCGGCCGCGCCCAGCGAGTCGGCGCCGGCGCCTGAGGCCGCTGCGGCCGCTCCGACCGAGGCGCCCGCGGAAGCGCCGACGGCGGCGCCGACACCCGCGCCGACGACGGTCCCCACCGCCGCGCCAACAGTCGCGCCGACGGCCGCGCTCGCCCCGCCCGCCAATTCGGGGGGCCGGCCGGCGGGCGGGGCGCCGGCCCTCGGAGGCGCCGGGGGAGCCGCCGGGGGGCAAGTGGTGATCGACGACGACGCGTTTACCGGCGGCTTCAGCGCGCCGCGCAACTACCGTGGCCGCACCGCCCGCTGGATCTACGGCGCCCTCAGCCCCTACGGGCAGATGACCGCCACCTTCACCGTGGACGGCACCCCGGGCGCGGGCACGCTGCTGCTCAAAGGGCTCGACTCGGAGACCGGGGACAAGACGCCCATCGCCATCCAGGTCAACGATACGGTGGTCTTCCAGGGCGGCAACCCGCTGCCGAAGGACAACTGGAGCGGCCCGGTCGCCCCCTGGGGCGAGGCGACCATCCGCCTCCCGGCCGGCGTGCTGCGCCCGGGCCGCAACACGCTGACCATCAGCAACCTGGCGCAGGTCAACAACTTCAACGCCCCACCCTACTTCATGCTCGACGAGGCCATCATCACCTACCAGCCCGCCGCCAGCCGGTAAGCAGCTGAGGAGGCGTAGGGCAGGGACTCGTCCCTTACCGCTCGGCCGGGGGCCTCACCCGCCGGGCGGCAAGGGACAAGCCCCTGCCCTACTCCGGCCGATGCCGGACGGCAGCATCGACGCCCAACAGACACCTGCCGGGGGGCGATCCGAGCTAAGATAGAGGCAGGAGGCTGCCCCGATGCAGGACGCCGACCGCCCCCTGGAGCCACTCGACGTCGAGGTCCACGTCGATCAGCGGCTCATGCGCATTAGGTGGAACGACGGTCATGAGGCCGTCTACGGCTTCGAGACGCTGCGCTGGGCCTGCCCCTGCGCGCAGTGCGCCGGCGAGGGCAACGTGCCCGGCATGTTGTCGCGGATCAAGGTGCTCAGCGAGCAGCAGACCCAGATGGTCGATCTCCAGCAGGTGGGGCGCTACGGACTGACGCCGGTCTGGGCCGACGGCCACGCGACCGGCATCTACAGCTACCGCATGCTGCGCGCGCTCTGCGAGTGTCCCGCCTGCAAGGCGGCGCGCGGCGCCTGAATCGCTGATCGGTCCGTGGCTGGCGCGCGGCCCCCGCCTCACTGGGTCGGCACATGGCTGGCCCGTCCGACGCCGGGGCCGGCTCGCGCGCGACACCCAGGGGTAGTGGAGGGGCAATGCAGGCGAGCATGGGGCAGGCCGGCGGCCTGAGCTACATCGAGATCGCGCCGCCCGGCGCGCCGGGCGACCTGCCGCTCGTGGTCACGCTGCACGGCCGCGGCGCCTCGGCCGACGACCTCGCCCCCCTCGCGCCCGAGATCGACACTACCCACTACCGCTACGTCTTCCCCAACGGCCGCCTGCCCGTGGACCTCGGCGGCTGGTTCGGCTTCGCCTGGTACAACGTCGGCAACCAGGCGGCCGACCTACCCGCCAGCCGCGCCGCCGTCGAGGCGCTGCTCGGCGAGCTATGGGCGCGCAGTGGCCTCGGCCCCGCGCGAACGGTGCTGCTCGGCTTCTCGCAAGGCGCCGTGCTGACACTCGACGTCGGCCTGCGGAGCGCCGAGCGCTTCGCCGGCCTGGTGGCGATGAGCGGCTATCTCTTCGAGGACGCCGCCCTGCCGGCCGCCCTGGCTCGCGCCCGCGACCAGCGCGTCCTCATCGTTCACGGCGTCGCCGACCCGGTCCTCCCCATCGATCGCGGCCGCGCCGCTCGCCAGGCACTCGAAGCGGCCGGCCTGCGGCCCGAATACCACGAGTTCCCGATGGGCCACGAGGTTACCGCCGCCTCGCTCGCCGTCGTCCGCGACTTCGTCCACGCCGTCCTGCCGCCGGGGTGAGCTAACCTCTATCCCCGCTGTTGGTCGACAAGCCACCAGGGCGGTGCTATAGTCGGCGCAGAGGCTGGGCGCGGCGCCCGGGGCGGGCGGCGCGCTGGTGAGCGCGGCGGCGTGCGAAAGGGGTGTACCGATGGCGGCGCGGATCAAGCACGTAGCGATCGTGAGCGGCCGGGACTTCGCGCTCGAAGGCCGCTTCTACCAGGCCCTGTTCGGCATGAAGCCCGCCTCGGACTCGCGGGTCTCGTCGGCCGTCTCGATCACCGACGGCTACGTGGGCATGAACATCAATCCACGCGCGCCGGGCCGCCAGGCCGGCTTCGACCACTTCGGCCTGGAAGTCGACGACGTCGAGGAGATCCGGCGGCGCGTGAACGAGGGCTACCCCGGCATCACGCTGCTCACGCGGCCCAGCAACCGTCCCTTCGCCGGCATCAGCATGCACGATCCGGCGGGCAATGTGTTCGATCTGTCGCAGCAGGGCATGGCGAACCGCACGGACGTGTACGTCCAGGTGGCGGGCGCCGGCGCCCAGCACCCCCGCCACATCAGCCACTTCATGCTGCGTGTGGTCGACGCGGCGGGGGTGGCGCGCTTCTACCGCGACGTGTTCGATTTCCAGGAGCGCCCCAAGGCCGCGGCAGATCCAAACTTTTACCTGACCGACGGCGTGGTCACGCTCGTCGTCGCGCCGTGGCGGATCGTCGACTACACCGGCAGCGGCATCGAGCGGCCGGCGCTCGACCATCTCGGCTTCACGGTCGAGAGCCTGCGCGACTTCCAGAACGACCTCGAGGCGCTCTGCGACCGCAACCCCTATCTCGCGCCCCTGCCGCTGAAGAAGGGCGCCGAGGGCCAGGCCCGCCACAAGCTGCTCATGGGCTGCCAGCTCGGCAGCTTCCAGCTCGCCGACCCCGACGGCGTGCTCCTCGACGTCAGCGAGCGCTGAGCGACGTTACGTCGCCGCGAACGCGTTCAGCGCGCCCACGACGGCGGCGCGGAAGCTCTCGCCCCCGCCGTGGCCGGCGTCGTCCAGGACGTGCAGCCTGCTGGTGGCCCACCGCCGCGACAGCCGCCAGGCGGTCTCCAGCGGGCTGCTGACGTCGTAACGGCCGTGGATAAGCACGCCGGGGATGCCGTTAAGCGTCGGGGCGTCGCGCATGAGCTGGTCGTCGTCGAGGAAGGCGGCGTGCCGCCAGTAGTGCGTGACCAGCCGCGCGAACCCGAGGCGAAAGGCCGGGTCCGCGTAGCGCGGGTTCGGGCGATGCCCGGGCGTGAGGGAGACGTGCGCCTCCTCCCAGGCGCACCACTCGCGCGCCGCGCGCTCGCGCACGGCGGGGTCCGCGTCGAACAGCAGGGTGGCGTAGGCGTCGACCAACGGCAGGTGACGCAGCGTGTGCGGCACGGCGGCAGCGAAGCGGTCCCACTCGCGCGGGAAGAGGCGGCCCACGTCACCCGTGAGCCACTCCACCTCGCGGCGGGACGTGGTCGTCACCAGCGCTAGCACCAGCGCGCGGACCCGCTCCGGGTGCGCCTGAGCGTAGGCCAGGCCGAGTGTCGTCCCCCAGGACAGGCCCAGGACCGTCCAGCGCTCAACGTCCAGATGCCGGCGCAGCGCCTCGATGTCGGCGATGAGGTGCGCGGTGGTGTTGGCGCGCAAGTCGGCGTCGGGGGCGCTGGCCAGCGGCCGGCTGCGCCCGCAGCCGCGCTGGTCGAACAGCACCGCCCGGTAGGCGGCCGGATCGAAGAACTGCCGCTGGCCCGGCGTGCAGCCCGAGCCGGGGCCCCCGTGAAGGTAGAGCGCGGGCTTGCCATTGGGATTGCCGCAGCACTCCCAGTACACCCGATGCCCGTCGCCCACGGCGAGCATGCCGCTGGCGTACGGCTCAATCGCCACGAGATCCCTGCTGCTGCCAGGCGCGCCCGGCGATGTAAGTGCGGCGGTAGCGCTTTAGCAGGCCGCTAGCTTGGCCGGCGCCGGCGCCGCCAGCGGCTCCAGCAGGTCATACCCACAGCCCTCGCAGCGCACCGTGCGGTAGCGGCGCAGCGTCGCGGCGTCGACCACGTCGTCCTCGTGAGCGACCAGGCGGCGCGAGCCACAGACAGAACAGCGGCGCGACGCCGTGTCGGCGCCCGCCGCCGTAGGGCCTTCGTCGGTGGTTACCATGTGCCAGCGTTCCGCTTTGACGACACGCATACGACCTCCTCGTCGTTTCCGCCGTAGCGGTGGAGCTCGCGGGCCTCATTGCCCAACCCGCTCCAGCGTCCGCGCACTAGCAGTATACATGCCAGCCCGGCGGCGTGCAGTGATTTCCCTCTGGTATAGTGCCCAGGATGAGCCGAGCGGCGGGGGAGACATGGTAGCCGAGGGAATGGGCGAGCCCGAAACCGAAGCGACGGAGCGCGCCCAGGATTACGCGCGCCACGCCAACCTGACGCTGGCACTGGCGGCGCTGAGCGCGCGGCGCGACGAGATTCTGGAGCGCTGGCTGGAGGTCGTCGCGCGCCAGCCATTCCATTGCGGGCGGCGCGAGCGCGCCGTGGCCGACGACATCCCCGCCCTGTTCGACGCCGTGCTGGCGACGCTGGCCCGCGGCGCGCCGGTCTGGCTGGAGCCGGAAGCCCCCCAGGAGAACCCCGCCGTGGCGGCGGCGGCCCGCGGTCACGCGACCGCCCGCAGCCGGCAGGGCTTGCAGGCTGCCGACGTGGTAGTCGAGTTCCGCCTGTTGCGCCAGGAGATCTGGCGGGCGCTGCGCGAGGAGCTGCCCGATAGCGCCCCCACCGGCGACCTGCTGGCCGCCCAGCTACTGCTGAACGACGCCATCGATGGCGCGATGGGCGTGGGCATCGCCGTGTTCGTCCGCGCGGTCGAGGAAGCCAAGGAGGAGATCCTGCTGACGGCCGCCCACGACCTGCGCAACCCGCTCACCGGCATCAAGGGCACCGCGCAGCTCATCGCCCGCCAGTTCCGCCGCCCGCAGCCCGACCTCGCCCGCATCGAGCGCGGGCTGGGCCAGATCGACGAGCAGGCCACGCGCATGATGGTACTGATTGCCGAGCTGCTCGACGCCTCGCGCGTGCGGCTCGGCCGCTTCGAGGTCAGCCGGGCGCCGACCGAGTTCCGCGCCGTGCTCGACGCCGTCGTGAGCCGCTGCCCGCCGGCCGAGCGCGCGCGCCTCCACATCCGCGCCACGCTGGCCAGCGTCCGCCCCGGCCAGTGGGACGCCGCGCGTCTGGAGCGCGTGCTGGAAAACCTTCTCTCCAACGCCCTGAAGTTCTCGCCGCCCGACAGCCCCATCGAAATCGCCGTGGACGGCACGGCCGCGGGCCTGGCCGTCGCCGTGCGCGATCACGGGCGCGGCCTCGAAGGCCAGGAGCTGACGCGGCTGTTCGATCGCTTCTACCGCGCGCCCGACGTCGCCGAGGCGGCGATCGAGGGCAGCGGCCTGGGCCTGTACATCGTCCGGGGCATCGTCGAGGCGCACGGCGGCCGCATCTGGGCCGCCTCCGAGGGCCACGGTCAGGGCACCACCATCCAGTTCACCCTGCCCTGGGACGCCCCGACCGACGCGCCGCGAGCGTAGGCCGCTCGCTCCCAAGAACCGCAACACGGCGCGGCGTCGACCGCCCGCTAAGCCACCTTCCTGGAAAGATTGCTGCGCCCCAGGCGGACTGGACAGCGCGCCGCGCGCGCCCTATACCGGAGGCAGCGACCAGCCGCGCGAGGAGCGAAGCAACATGACGTCCCCGGAGCACCACGCGCACCACCAGCATCAGGGGCACACGGAAACCGCCGGCGGGCACCACCATCACGGGCGGGCGTACGACCGCGACATGCGCAACGCCGACTGGCAGGAAGTCTGGGACCGGCAGCGCGGCCGCGAGGCCATGGAGCGCGGCTGGCTCGACGCGCTCGCCCTCGCGCCGGGCAGCCACTTGCTCGACGTGGGGAGCGGCCCCGGCTTCGTCAGCCTGCTCGCCGCCGAGCGCGTCGGGCCGGCCGGCCGCGTCTACGCCGTCGACCCCTCGCCCGCCGCGCTCGCCTTCCTGCGCGAGCGCCTAGCCGAGCGCGCCGCCGCCAACGTCGAGCCGCTCGTCGGCGCCGGCGACGTCATCCCCCTGCCCGACGCGAGCGCCAGCCACGCGCTGCTCGCCCAGATGCTGCACCACACCGACGCGCCCGAGGCGATCCTGCGCGAGGTGCTGCGCGTCCTGGCGCCCGGCGGCGCGGCGCTGATCGTCGAGCACGACCCCGCCGGCTCGACGGAGAGCGGCCCGCCCGCGGCCGATCGCCTGCCCGCCGCGCGCGTCCAGGACTGGCTGGCCGCTGCCGGCTACGACGGCTGGCAGGCCTGCGAGGTGGGCGAGGACCGCTACGGCCTGCTGGCGCGCAAGCCCGTCGGCTGAGCCGGCTGCCCGGGCAGCCGGCTCAGTCCGCGCTACGGCTGGTACGGGGGCAGTTGCTGGGCCGCCTCGCGGATCAGGCTCGTGTCGATCACCTGGTCGATCGTGACGGGGCTCGTCACCACGCCCGTCTGCTCCATGTACGTCAGGTGCGCCTCGAACGGCCGGACCGGCGGCAGCCCGTTCGGATCGAACGTCACCACCTGGGTGCGCGCGTCGACGTCGATCTCGTTGCTCTGTAAGAACTGGATCATCTGCGCCCGTGCGGCCGGGTCCGCGAAGGCGTGCAGGTAGTCGCGGACCCCGCGCAGCCACGCGACCAGGAAGCGCACGCTGGCCTCGCGGTTGGCGATGAACCCGGGCGCCATCAGCACCGCCGCGCCCGGAATGTCGGGCGAGATGTCGAGGCTCCGCAGGACGACTTTCGCGCCCACGGTCTCCGCCCGCGAGAGGAACGGCTCGATGAGCGCGGAGGCGTCCACCCCCTTGGTCGTGAAGGCCGCCAGCGCATCCGGGTACGACAGCTCGGCCAGGTCCACGTCGTCGGCCGTCAGGCCGTGCTGCTGCAAGAGCAGGTCGACGTAGTAGTGCGAGACCCCGGCCGGCGATGCCTCGTTGAGCTTCATGCCCTTGAGATCGGCGGGCGTCTTGTAGCGCCCGCTGTCGAGCAGGTCCTGGCGCACGGCGATCCCTTGCCAGTCGTATCCCGGCGCCATGCTGCCCCCGTCGGCCACGATGCGCACGCCAATGCCGCGGGCAATCTGGTTGTACAGCGCCCCGTTCACGCCGCCGATGACGACCTGGAGCTGGTCGGTGCCCAGACTCGACAGCGCCTGGGAGGTGAGGCCGAAGGGGACGACGTCCACCTTCAGCCCTTCGGCGTCGAAGTAGCCACGCTGCGCGGCGATGAGGGTCGGAGCGTCGGCCAGGCTGTGAACCGTGCTCACCGCGACGGTTTGCGGCGGGCTCAGCGGCGCCGCGAGGTGATCGGTCGCCCCGCCCGGCGACGCGGGCGCCGCGGCCCCCGCTGACGCGCTGCCCCCGCCCGAGGCGCTCGCGCCGCCGGCCGACCCGCCATCACCGGCAGCCGGCGCGACAGCGCTGCCGGCCGGCGCCGGGTTGCCGCCGGCGGGCGCGGCGACGCCGCACGCCGCCAGCGCTACCGCCAAGCAGAGCCCCAGTGTCAGAGCCGCCACGCGCCGACTGCTTAGTTTCCGCGCCCTCGCCATGCGGGGCCTCGCGCCGCGCCTAGACCGCGGCGGCGAGCGAGGCGGCCTGGCGCGCGGCCAGCTCCCGCACCATCGGCAGCGTGATCACGAAGAACGTGGCGCCCGTGTCGGAGCTGAGGCGCCCCACCGACGCGTCGGGCGGCAGGCAAAAGTACGTCCCCGCCGGCCACTCGCGGCCGTCGTAGCGCACGCTCCCGTCGAGCAGGTAGCGCAGCTCCAGGTCGCCCTGCGGGCCGGCCTCGATCGCCGCCCCCGGGTTCAAGCGCAGGAACTCGATGCCCGTGCGCAGCTCCGTGAAGGTGCCCAGGTGCTTGGTGTCCACGCCGGGGCGGGCGCGGTCCGGCACCCAGGCGAACGCGTCGGCGATCATCATCACCGGCGTGCGGTAGCGGGGGCGCGGGAACGTCAGCGGCCGCCCCTCGTGCGCCTCCCAGATTGCCTCGTATGAGTCCTGGTTCTTGGGCCGGCCGTCCGCCGTCTTCCCCTTGTAGACGCCGTTCTCGAACACGGCGCCCTCGCCGATCAGCCGGTTGTAGGTGGCGTTCATCTCCTCGTTGCTCAGGAAATGCTCGCCGCTCGCCCCCTGGAACTGGAGGACCAGCGCCAGGGCATCACCCTCTTGCTTCTGCGGCCCGTAGAACGCCCCCTCGGGGAAGTAGCCGCACTCGCCGGGCGCCAGGTCGCCGTGGCCGGTGCTCTGCACGCCCTCGATGGTGTAGCGGATCTGGTCGAAGTTGTGGTGGTGCCGGGGGGTGTAGTAGCCATCCGGCACCAGCGAGAGGCTCAGCTCCAGCGTGACGCCCGGAATGCCGCTGTCGAGCGGCAGCCGCTTGCGGCGGATGCTGTGGACGCGGCCCCGCAGCACGGGCTCCCACTCCGCCTCGTTGGTGTTCAGCACGACGACCGATTGCGCCATCTCGCTCTCCTTCGTCGAAGCCCTCTCCGCGCCGAAGCGCGCCTCCCGCGCGGCCCCGCCCCCGCTGGCCGCCGCCTCTCGGCCGTGCCTGGCGCCCCGCCCGCTGCTGGCTAACTCTGCCACACTGCCCGCTGCGGAGCAATCGTTGGCCCGCGCGCTACTCCGCGTCCGCCACGCCCGCCTGGATGGCCCCCTGGCTGGGGCCCTTGCCGTAGGCGCCCAGGCGCGAGTCTTTCCACAGCCAGTGCTTCATGTCGGTGTCCGAGAGCAGCTTGTCGGCCTCGAAGCGGCCCTGGTGGATCATGCTCGCCAGCGGCCGCCGCGGCGTCGGTGCCACGTCGCTCGACGGGTAGCCGAGCGGCACTAGCTCGTACACCTCCAGCGGGTCCGGGATGCCGTAGCGCACGTTCAGCAGCGTGCCCATGTACGGCGAGCCGGCGTCCGACACGTACTGCGTCGCCAAACCCAGGCAGCGCGCCGCGAACATCAGGCTCAGCGTCGCGTTCGCCAGGCCAGAGTAGAAGTGGCGAGCCGACTTCTCCAGCTTCGTGCGGATCGGGTAGCTCTCGTTCACGCGCGGGTCGCCCACCACCAGGATGTGGACCGGCGCGTTCTTGAAGCCCGCTCCCGTGAGCCGTACCTGCCCCCGCGCCGCGCGCTCCATCTCCGCCTTGTGCTCCTGCTGCTTCAAGAACAGCTCGGCATTGTAGGCCCGGTCGGCGGCGTCGCGGATGATCACGAAGTGCCAGGGCTGGCCGTTGCCGCCGCTCGGCGCCCAGCGCGCCGCCTCGATGATCTGCTCGATGACCGCGTCGGGCACGTCGCGGGTCGGGTCGTAGCCGCGAATGCTGCGGCGCGTGCGCGCCAGCGCGAGAAAGTCCTCGATGCTCGGTAGCGTGCGTTCCTCAACAGCCATTAGCGCCCTCTCTAGAATACGGCTGGTTCTGGGCACCACTATACAACCACCCTGCGTGTCCACGTCGGCCCCGCGGGCGTCCGCGCGCCGCGGTGTTCACCGCCCGCTATCGGCGCGCGGCCCGCGCCCGCCCCCGACGTTGCTATCCTCAAGGGGCGGAGCGCGCGCCCGAGCCTTTGCCTACCCCCGCGCAATCCGTATTGACACCCCCTCGGGCCAAGGGTAGACTTCCACGGGCGCGGCCCCGGCGCCGCCCACCGCAGAGCCAGCAGAAAAGGGGTGCACATGTCTCAGGGCGGGCGACGTGGCGCGCGACGAGCGCCCGGCGGGTGGGCGCGCGCGGCGCTGCTCGTCGGGCTGGTCGTCGGGCTGACCGTCGGCTGCGCCGCCCCCGCCGCGGCGCCCGCCGGCCCCGCGAGGCCGGGCGCCGCCGCCCAGGCGCCGCCCACGTCTCTCGCGACGCCGAGCGCGAGCGGCCCCAGCGCCCCGGCCACCGCGCCGGCCGGCTCCCCCCAGGCCGCTGGGGGTGGGACGGCCGCGCCCGGGCCGCTGGCGACGCCGATCAAGGTGCGCATGGGCAGCGTCGGCTCGCTGGTCGACGGACCGCTCTACGTGGCGCTCGACCGCGGCTACTTCGCCGACGTCGGTCTGGACGTGGAGGACATCCGCGCGCAGGGCGCGACCGAGCTGGTCGCCCCGCTCGCCGCCGGCCAGATCGACGTCCTCGGCGCCGCGATGGCCGCCGGCCTGTACAACGCCTTCGCCCGCAACATCGACGTGCGCATCGTCGCCGACAAGGGGCGGCTGCTCAAAGGCCACGGCAACGCCGGCCTCGTTGCCCGCCAGGACCTGTGGGACAGCAACACGGTCCGCACGCTGCCCGACCTGCGCGGCCGGCGCGTGGGCCTCGCGGGCTACAACGCCGGCAGCGCCGTCACGCTGTTCCTCGGCCACGCCCTGGACGCGCAGGGCATGAGCATCGCCGACGTCGAGCCGGTCGACATCGTTCTGGGCGACCTGAACGTGGCGCTCGCCAACCGCTCGCTCGATGCCGCCATCCAGGTCGAGCCGGGCCTCACGCTCGGCGTGGCGAACGGGCTCTACAGCATCATAGCGCGCTCCGACGAGCTATACCCCGACCTGCAGAGCGGCTTCGTGCTCTACTCCGCCAGCTTCGTCGGCAGCGGCAACGACGCCGCCCGCCGCTGGATGGTCGGCTACCTGCGCGGCGTGCGCGACTACGTCGACGCCTTCGACCGCAACCGCGGCCGCGACGACGTGATCGCCATCCTCGCGCGCACCACGGGCGTGAAAGACGTCAGCCTGTACGACAAAATGGTCTCGGCGTCGATGGACCCGAACGGGCGGCTGAACGTACCGGCGCTCGTCGACGCGCAGGACTGGTTCGCGGCCCACGGCTACATCCCGCAGAAAGTGGACGTGCCGGCGCTGATCGACTACCAGTTCGTCGACTACGCCGTCGGCGTCCTGGGCGAATACCGTTAAAGCTGTCAGCAATCAGCTATCAGCCGTCAGCTTGTCCGGCCAGGGGAAGCTGCTCGCTAGAACCGAATGGTCGAGAGCTGATAGCTGACTGCTGATAGCTGATAGCTGGAGGAGCCATGCGCCAGGTGCTACGCGGCGCGACGCTGATCGACGGCACGGGGGCCGCCCCGCGCCCGGCAACCGTGGTGGTGGACGGCGCGCGCATCGCCGCCGTGCTCGACGGCGCCCCGGCCACGCTGCCGGCCGAGTTCTCGGGCAACGGCCAGGGCGAGGCGCCGGTCGTCTACGACGCCGCCGGCCTGACGCTCCTCCCCGGCCTCATCGACGCGCACGACCACCTGAGCCACATCGGGCTCGACGTGTACCAGCGGCTCGCCACGTCGCCGTCGCTCGCCTGCTTCGAGCTGGCGAACACCCTGCGCGTCACGCTGGAGGGCGGCTTCACGGCGATCCGCGACGCGAGCGGCACCCCGGCGGGCGCCAAGCAGGCGGTCGCCCGCGGCCTGGTGCCCGGCCCGCGCCTGATGGTCTCCGTCATCATGATCACGCCCTCCGCCGGCCACGGCGACCGCACGCATCCCTGCGGCCTGCCCGGTCACTTCCCGGTGCTGCCCGACGTGCCGGAGGGCCTGGCCGACGGCCCCGACGAGATCCGCAAGAAGGTGCGCGAGCTGGTGCGCCTGGGCGCCGACTGGATCAAGTTCTGCGCGACCGGCGGCATCTCGTCCGCGGTCGGCGGGCCGCTGGGCCGGCAGTACACGCGCGAGGAGATCGGCGCGCTCGTGGACGAGGCGCACAAGCTGGAGCGGCCCGTGATGGTCCACGCCTATGGCGGCCAGGGGCTGCGCGACGCGCTGGAGGCCGGCGTGGACACCGTCGAGCACGGCGCCTACCTCTGGCAGGACGAGGACGCGCTGCGCCAGATGGCCGACCGCGGCGTCTACCTCGTGCCCACGCTCGTCAACTCGCGCAAGTACGTCGAGCGCGCGGCGCGCAACCCTGGCGCGACGCCCGAGTACATCCGCCGCAAGGCCCCCGAGGTGATCGAGTTCGGCGCCCGCACCATGCAGCGTGCGCTGGAGCTAGGCGTGCCCGTGGCGATGGGCACCGACGCCGGCATGTTCGGCCACGGGGACAATGCGGCCGAGATCGTAACGATGGTCGAGGCGGGCATGACGCCCATGCAGGCGCTCGTCGCCACCACCGCCTCGGCGGCGCGCTGCATCGGCCTCGGCGACCAGGTCGGCACAATCGAGCCGGGCAAGCTCGCCGACCTGATCCTGGTGGCCGGCGACCCGCTCCGCGACATCACGATCCTCCGCGACCGCGCCAATCTCCGCCTCGTCATGAAAGACGGCACGCCCCACGTCAACCGCCTCGCCGCCCCCGCGCCCGTCGCCGTCTAGCCGGGCCGGCCTATCCCGCCGCCACCGCGGCGTCCGGACGCGAGCCCTTGGGAATGCCTGCCTCACTTGCAATCTCCGCGCGTTCATCGCGTCAGGTCGGCTCATGGCTTCGCGCTGGCCGGAGAGAGTCATGCGATAGCCACCACCCGTCGCAGGCGCGCGATGCCGACCTTCTGTGTCGTGCGAGCGCCCCGCAGGAGCCAGACCAGGATCAGGAGCTGCCCCGGAGGACGGGGGCCAGGCTGTCAAGCGGCCCGGGCGTCGCGATGACCAGGTTTCCAAACTGGATCTCCACCGCGCGGCCGCTGTCGTCGGTCGCCCCCAGCCAGCTAATCATCCCCCAGGGTCGGCTGCTGTCGTGCGCCTCCCCGACCTGCTGGCCGTTCACGAATACCCGCAGCCAGTCCCCTTCGGCGATCACCCCCAGCCGATTGGTGGCTGTACCGGACCGGATCGCCGGCGCGGGGGTATCGTCGATCAGGAAGGTCCCGCGGTCCGGATCGCTTCCCGGCGGGTAATACTCGAGCGAGAAGATGCCGTCGGCGGGATTGACCCAAAACGCGTAGGCGCTATCGGTTGGCGAGTTGGCGGGGCCGGGCAGGCGGCGGAATTCGAGCCCGTAGCGGCAATCCACGCCGGTCTGCGTGCAGCGCGCGTCGAGGCCGATGGCCACATCGGCGAAGATCGGCCCGTACATGTAGCCGCTTCCCTCGGGCCCCGCCAAGCGGACGCTCGCCTCGTCGGGATGGGCTTCGAACGCGTCATTGGGAATGACCGTGGCCGCGGGGCAGGGCGCGATCTCCACGTCGACGCTGGCGAAGTTCCGCGCGCCCGGGACGACCAGACTCGACACCCAGACGATCAGCTGGTAGTGGCCGGGGGGGAAGGAGCAAGTCTCCCAGCTATCCGCGAAGCCGGCTTGCGCGAACTGCGGCCCCAGGGCGGCAGCGGCCTCTGGGCTGTCCTCGCCGGTGTCGGCGTAGTCGAACAGATTTCGCTGGTCGGCGCTGTCGTTCAGGTACAGCGCCACGTCGCGCTCGTTCAGTCCCGGTCCGGCAGAACTGCGCCGGTCGGCGGCAAAGCCCGTGATGTCGACGCTTCCCTGGAGGAGCTGCCCCGGCTGGGGGCTCGTGATCTGCACCACAACGTTCTCGTCGACCTGGGCCACGGGCCGCGCGGCGGCAGTGGTGAACCCGCCGGGGAGCAACAGCACAGCCAACGCCACACCGAGGGGCAACCGCGATCGCCGCCGCACGTTCATTGGACCGACCTTTCCTATCAGAGCGCCGTCCCTGGCCCCCAGCAACACCCCGTCCGCGCGCCCCGTCGCTCGCTCGTCGGCGGCTGCACCGCGCCCGGGCGGCGCGCCAACCTCTACGCTCGGCGGCAATCTTAGCACCGACAACGCGCGCTAAGCACTCGGCCGGGATGGTGTGTCTCTTTGGCGAAGCCAAACATACACACCATCCTGGGCCGGCCGCTTAGGGCAGGATTCCCAACGCGTCGCTCGCCGCGGCGTAGTAGTGCATGGCGTCGCTCGCCTGGTCGCCCGCGCGGTCGAGCGCGTCACGGAGCGCGGTCCGCTCGTCGCGGTGCGCGTAGGCCTGTAGCTCGCTGTCGAGGAAGTCCCGCTGGCTGGCAAGCGCACGTTGCAGATCGTCGTGGGCACGCTGGTAGCGGGCGGGCGGGGTGAGCGCGTCGACCTCGCCCTGCAGCTCATCGACCTGCTCCTTGAGGGTCGTGGCTCGCGACTCGACGTCGGCAGCTCGCGATCGACTGCCGAGCGTGTCCAGCAAGCGCATGCTGTCGCGCCCGTTGTCGCGGAGCCGCTGCAATAGCGGCCGGACCGCGTCCAGATACTCCCGCTCCGACGTGTCCGCGGCCGTGCTGGCCGGAGCATCGTCACGGCTCACGCTCGCGTTGCTCGCCGGCGCGGCGGGAGCCGGCCGCGCGCGACTGGCTGCCGGCGGCGCCGGCGCATCCCCTGGCAAGGGGCCGCTCGGTCCCCCGCGCTCCGGGCCGGATGGAGGGGCGAATCCCAGGAGGGAGGGCGTCGCGCAACCGGCCGTGCCGAGAAGGAGCACCATCGTCAGGGTTGCCAGTCGGCGTGTCCACATGGTTGAACTCCTGCATCCTACGCGAGCCCAAGGGCCGGGCTGGGCCATTGGGGGTCACACTAGTGAAACCACGAGAGCAGCGAGACCTGGAAATGCTGGAACAACGGGAGCCACCAACCGACGTAGATCATTACCCGACTCCTTTCGCTTACCGTCGTGAAAGTCATCTGGCACGATCATCTTAGGCGGCCCTGCGGACGGCTACCGTGAAGTAGCGCACACTGCAGCTGTGAACTGCTGCACGTCGGGCAGGCTGCCCGAATGACCTGCAGGAACGCTATAGCAGCTCTTGGTCACCGGCCAACTTGCGCGCGGCCGGCCATCCCCTCAAGCCGCCGCATCGACCGGCTCGACGGGGTAGGCGGCGCGCCAGGCCGTGAAGCCGCCCTGGAGCGCGGCCGCGTCGAAGCCCAGGGAGCGTAACTGCTGCGCCGCACGGGCGCTGGTGGCCTCGTCCGGTCAGGTGCAGTAGGCGACGACGGGCCGCCCGCGCGGCTGCCCGGCCGCCCACTCGGTCACCTCGTCCGGAGGGACGCGCACGCTGCCCGGAATGCGCGCGCGGTCATGGTCGTAAGACGAGCGCGACCGCACGTCGAGCACCAGCGGCGGGGCGTCGCTCGCCAGCCGCGCCGCCAGCTCGGCCGGGGTGATGCGCGGCACGGCGCCCGCGGCCCTGTGGAACAGACCCGCCGCCGTAGCCTCGCGCTCTTCGGCCAGCGTGGCGCGGGCGACGGCCCGGGCGTAGCGCTCGGCTAGCGGCGCTGCCGACACGCCGTGGGCGATGACCGAGACGATCACCACCACGCCCGCCAGCGCGAGGAGCTGCTCAGCGCCGGGGACGCCGTCGGCCACCAGCAGCAGCCCGAACAGCAGCGAGCTGAGCCCGCGCGGCCCGAACCAGCCGATGAACCGCCGCCCCCGGCCGCTGATCGGGGCGCGCCACAGCACCAGGCCGATGGCCACCGGCCGCGCGATCACCAGCACGACGCCTGCGAACAGCAGTGAGGGGAGCAGCGGGACCGTGCCGATCGCGGTCGAGAGCATCGCTCCGAACAGGATGAACGCGAGCAGCATCACCAGCTCGGACATGATCGCGCCGAAGTCGAGGAAGCAGTCGCAGACGTCGTAGTCGAGCGCCACCACCGCCACGCCGGCCGCGAACACGGCCAGGAAGCCGCTGCTGCCGGCGGCCTCGCCCGCGACGTACGCCGCGAGCAGTGTCCCGACGCCGCCGATGGCCCGGTACTCGCTGCTGATCGGGGTATGGGCGCGCGCCTGCCGCATCAGCCAGACGTAGGCTGCCCCGACGGCCAGCCCGACCAGCGGCCCGAGCAGGAACAGCCGCCCCAGCAGCACCAGCCAGTCGGCCGCGCCGCCCGTTTGCCCCAGGGCCACCGCCGCCGCGACGAGGATGATCGGCAGCACCACCAGGTCGTTGGTGCCCGCCTCCGTCTGCAGCGCGCGGCGGACCGAGCGCGGGATGCGCTTGTCGCGCACCACGTCGCGCAGCACGACGGGGTCGACCGACGACAGGACGGCGCCGAGGAGGACCGCCTGGATCGGCGGCAGCGCCAGCAACAGCGCTGCCGCGCCGGCGATGAGCAGCACGGTGAGGATCGTGCCGGGGCCCAGGGCCAGCACCGGCACCAGCCAGTCCTTGCCCATCTCGTCGAAGCGCAGGCGGATGGCGTCGAGAAATAGCACGAAGGACAGGCTCAACACCGCGACCACTTCCAACACGGCGCTGTGCGGGCCGATGCGAAGGACCCCGAGCCCGTGCTCGCCGAGCAGGAAGCCGAGGGCCAGGAAGATCATCGGCGACGAGACCGGCGCCCGCGCCACCAGGCCCGAGGTGAGCGCGGCTATCGTCAGCACCACCGCGATCAGGCCGAAGCCCGTCAGCAGGTCGGACATGGCGATCAGGCTCCCTGTCGGTTCGACATAGGTCAGGCCGGTTGCGCTGACACGGTGGCGTCGCCAAAGGCCATCATCGCGCTTCGCAGGCAGTGACGATCCCGCGCCCCCCGCTGGTCCATACTCTACCGCACGGTAGACACGCTCTCTCGGGGCTGCGCAGCCGCCGACGCCGTATATCATGTAGCCAGATAAACGAGCGGTGGTGCCATCGCGGTGGGAGGAGCCATGACCCAGTCGCTGCGCTGGACGTCGGCTGACCTGGAGCTGCTGCCCGACGACGGCAAGCGCTACGAGATCATCGACGGGGAGCTGTACGTGTCGCGGCAGCCACACTACTATCACCAGCTTCTTTGCATGGACCTGGGCGCACCGCTTCAGCGCTGGAGCCGCGAGACCGGCGCGGGCCAGGTAAGCGTCGCGCCGGGCGTCATCCTTGCTGATGACGACGACGTGGCGCCGGACCTCGTGTGGGTCAGCAGGGAACGGCTGGCAACGACACTGGCGCCCGACGGCAAGCTGCACGCTGCTCCCGACCTCGTCGTAGAGATACTCTCGCCCGGCTCGACCAACGAGCGGCGCGATCGCGAGGCCAAGCTCAAGCTCTACTCCCGCCGGGGCGTGCGCGAATACTGGATCGTCAACTGGCAGCGGCGGCAGGTCGAGGTGTACCGGCGCGTGGACGCGGCGCTCCAGTTGATCGCGACGCTGCTCGAAGGCGATAGCCTGCAGTCGCCGCTGCTGCCGGGCTTCGCGCTGCCAATCAGCGAGCTGTTTGCGCAAGTGCCGCCCGCCTGACCGCCGTCGGCGTGCTTGCGAATGGCCTCTAGGGGCGCCGCTTGCTGCACCCTGCCAGGTTGCCGCCGCCGGCGCCCGGCGCTATGCTCCGGGCGAACGGGGCGAGATCGCCGCGGCCGGGGCGTGCTGCAGGCTGGGCGCTGACGACGGATCGGGGGTGGATGATGGCCGTGGACCAGGGCGCGGCGACGCGGACGGTGCGAGGCTACTGCGGGCTGTGCGCGGTCCACTGCCCGACCGTCACGACGGTGGCCGGCGACCGCGTCCTCCGCGTCGACCCTGATCCGACCCACCCTTACGGCGGCGCCATCTGCGCCAAAGGACGGGCCGCCCCTGAGTTCCTCGACCAGCCCGAGCGCGTGAACTACCCCATGCGCCGCACGCGCCCCAAGACCGACCCCGACCCCGGCTGGGAGCGCATCTCCTGGGACGAGGCGCTCGACCTCATCGCGGCGAAGCTGCTGGCCGTGCGCGCCGCCGACGGCCCGCGCGCCGTGGCGTTCAGCAAGGGCACCAGCGGCGGCACCGGGCTCAACGAGGTCGAGCCGTGGCTGGGGCGCCTGACGGCCCTGTTCGGCACGCCAAACGTGGTCAGCACCACGCACCTCTGCCAGTGGCCGCGCGACACCGGCGCCGCCGCCTACACGTTCGGCGCCGACCGCCTGCCCATGCCCGATCTCGCCCACAGCGGCTGCATCCTCCTCTGGGGCACCAACCCGAACGGCAACTTCTTGAGTCTCGCTCAGGACGTGGTCGCCGCGAAGGCGCGCGGCGCCAAGCTGGTGGTCGTCGATCCGCGCCGCGTCGGCCCCGCCACCCGCGCCGACGTGTTCCTGCAAGTGCGGCCGGGCACCGACGGCGCGCTGGCGCTCAGCCTCATCCACCTCCTGATCGCGGAAGGCCGCTACGACGAGCCGTTCGTGCGCGAGTGGACGAACGCGCCGCTGCTCGTGCGCGGCGATACGGGCCAGCTGCTCCTGGCCGCCGACGTGGCCGACGCCGAATTCGCGGCGGGTGCCGCGCGGCCGACCGGCACGGGCTACGTGGCCGTGCGCGCGGGGAGCGGCGCGCTGGTCGCCTACGATGCCGGGCGCGGCGTCTACGACGGCGGCGCGGCCGGGCTTGGCCTGCGCGGCACGCGGCCGGTGCGCCTCGCCGACGGCCAGACGGTGGACTGCCAGCCGGTGTTCGAGCGGCTGGCCGCCGAGGCCGCGCAGTACCCGCCCGAGGTGGCCGCCGCCATCACCGGCGTCCCCGCCGCACAGATCGTGGCGGCTGCCCGCCTGCTGGCCGAGCATCGCCCGGTCGGCCACTACTTCCACAACGGCCTCGTCCAGCACACGAACGCCACCCAGGCGTGCCGCGGGATCGCGGTGCTCTACGCGCTGCTGGGCGACTGGGACCGCGAGGGCGGCAACGTGCGCGCGCCCGGGCCGCTGGTCAACTCCCTCGCCGTCAAGGGCGCCCTCGACGCCGCGCTCGCCGGCGAGCGCCTGGGGCGGGCGGAGCGGCCCCTCGGCCCGCCCGCGCGCCCTGGCGCTGTCGCCGCCTACGACCTGTATCGGGCCGTGCTGGAGGGCGAGCCCTACCCGATCCGCGCGCTGGTCAGCTTCGGCGGCAACATGCTGCTGGCAAACGGCGACACGCTGCGCGGCCGCGCGGCGCTGGAGCGCCTGGAGTTCTTCGCCCAGGTCGAGCTAACGCACACCCCCACCAGCCAGTACGCGGACGTCGTCCTGCCCGCGGCCAGCTTCCTGGAGTTCGAGGCGCTGCACCTCGGCTTCCGCTACCCGATCGAGGCGATGGCCCACGTCCAGCGGCGGCCGGCCGTCGTCGCGCCGCGCCACGAGCGCCGCGCCGACGTCGAGATCATCTTCGCGCTCGCCTGCCGCCTGGGGTTCGGCGCGGAGTTCTGGGACGGCGACGTGGCCGCGGGCTACGACTACGTCCTGGCGCCCAGCGGCCTCACCTGGGACGCGCTGGCCGAGCAGCCCTACGGCGTCACGATCCCGCGGCAGCCCCTGCGCTACGAGAGCTACGCCGAGCCCGACCCGAGCACGGGCGACCCCAAAGGCTTCGCCACCCCCACCCGCAAGGTGGAGCTATACGCCGTCCCGTTCGCGCGGGAGGGGCAGCCGCCGCTGCCCACCTACGTCGAGCCGGCCCTCAGCCCCGTGAGCCAGCCGGCCGTCGCCGCCGAGTTCCCGCTGGTGCTCACGAACGCCAAGCGCCCGCAGTACCTGCACAGTCAGCACCGCGGCCTGCCGCGGCTCCGCAAGACGCTGCCCCACCCGACGGCCGAGCTGCACCCTGACACGGCGGCTGCCTACGGCATCGCCGACGGCGACTGGGTGGCGCTGGAGACGCCCAGCGGCGGCGTGCGCGTCCAGGCGCGCGTGACCGAGGCGATCCTGCCCGGGGTGGTCTGTACGAGCCACGGCTGGTGGCAGGGCTGCGAGCCGCTCGGCCTGCCGCCGCTCGATCCATTCGCATCCGACGGCGCCAACGTGAACCTGCTCGTTCACAACGAGCGCCACGACCCGATCAGCGGCGGCACGCCCCACCGCTCCACCCTCTGCCGCCTCCGCCCGCTCGCCGCCGAGTAACAAAGGAGCTTGACCATGTCGCTTGCACTCGTCGTCGACGCCGATGGGCACTGCAGCGAGCCCGACGAGGAGCTGGGGCCCTGGCTGCCCGAGGAGTACGCGGCCCGCGCCCCGAAGCGCGTCGTGGACCACATGGGCGCCTCGCGCATGTTCTTCGAGGGCCGTGTCTGGGCCAAGGGCGAGGGGCTGGGGCCGTCCGTGACAGGGCCGTTCGCGCCGCACATCCGCACGTCGCGGCCCGGCATGCGCGACCCGCTCCTGCGCCTGCCCGACATGGACCAGGAGGGCATCGACGTCGCCATCATCTTCGGCACGGCCGTCGCCCTCACCGTGAACGGCCTGCAAGACAAGGGGCTCGCCGGCGCCACCTGCCACGCCGTGAACCGCTGGCTGCTGGAGTACTGCGCCGCCGCCCCCAAGCGCCTGAAGGGCGTCGGCCTGATCCCCTGCCAGGACCCGCCCGCCGCCGTGAAGGAGCTGGAGTTCCTGGCCGCCCACGGCATCGTCAGCGCCATGCTGCCGACGAACGTCTACGGCATCAACCTCGGCGACCGCCGCTTCGACCCGATCTACGAGGCGGCGCAGGCGCTGAACATGCCGCTCTCCGTCCACCCCCAGACGGGCCACGACGGCCAGTACGGCGTGAACGGCGTGATGGGCGCGGGCTCCGAGCGCATGGAGAAGTACAGCTACGTCCACATGACGGCGTTCCCCTTCGAGGCGATGATCGCCATGATGCACATGATCGGCGAAGGGGTGTTCGACCGCTACCCGCGCCTGAAAGTCGCCTACATGGAGGGCGCCGCCGGCTGGCTGCCGTTCTGGGCAGGCCGGCTCGACGAGCACTTCGAGAAGCTCCGGCCGCAGTGGTCGGCGTGCGAGCGCAAGCCGTCCGAGATCATCAAGAGCGAGCAGATCGCCGTCACCTGCGAGCCCGAGGAGGACATCCTGCCGACCGTGCTCGACATGATGGGCAACACGCAGGTGATGTACGCCTCCGATTACGCGCACTGGGACTCGGAGTTCCCGGAGTCGGTGAACATGCTGGAGCGCGTGCTGAGCGACCGCGAGGAAGACCTGCGGCTGGTGCTCGGCCAGAACGCCATCCGCTGGTTCAATCTCCAGCCCGCCGACCTCCCGACCGAGTCGGTCTACTTCGGCCGCCGCAAGCCCGCCGTCGCCGCCCACTAGCACCGGGGGTGCAGGAGCGCTCTCCTGCCGTGGGCCTACCCCGCCCGCCTTTCTCGCCGGGGGTGCAGGGGGACTCCCCTGCCGGGGGCCTGGGGGGGTGTCACCCCACTTGCCCTTTCCTTCCTCTCAACCGGGGGTGTGGGGGTGTCCCCCACCATCCTGTCTTCTCTGGGAGAAGCTACTTGATCCCCATCTCCGCCTGCACCTCGTGCAGCAGGCGGGTGTCGACCAGGGAGTCGATGGGCACGTCGGGGCGGGCGCCGCTGACCTGCGACGCGGTGTCGATGTAGGTGCGGATGCTGCGCTCGTCCACGTCGCCCGTGGTCGTCATGATGCGCGTGTAGGTGTCGTAGGCGTCCTTCGCCTCGGATGGAGCCACGTCGAACTTCGTGGCGATGGCCGCCACGGTGTCGTCCGGTCGGTCGCGCCACCAGCGCATGCTCTCGAATAGCGAGCGGATAGTATCCTTGATGACGTCGGGCCGCTTGTCCAGGTTGGCCTTCGAGGTGGGCAGGTCGACGTAGGGCAGGCCGAGCAGGTCGCCGAGGAACAGCAGCTCGCGGTAGCCCTGGGCCTTCGCCTTGGAGTCGAACGGCGGCGTGACCACGGCCGCCCCGATCTGGCCGCTCAGCAGCGCGGTGAAGGAGGCGGACGTGCCGCCGGTCTCGAGGAAGTGGACGTCCTGGTCGGGCACGAGCCCCAAGTGGCGCACGCCGGCGATCGCGAACAGCTTGGGCGTGCTGGCGCTGGTGGCGATCGTCTGGCCGCGCAGGTCGGCGGCTGACTGGATGTCCGGGCGCGAGATCAGCGTCCAGGGGCTCTGGTCGAAGAGGCGCATGAAGATGCGCACGTCGCCACCCTGCAGCGCGTAGTCCACGGCGCTGGTGCCGCTGCCGGCGATGTCCGTCTCGCCGCGATCCATCGCGGCCGGGGCGATGTTCGTCTCCATGATCGTGAACTCGGCGCGCAGGCCGTGCTGCGCGAAGATGCCCTGCTCGTCGGCGAGGTACATCGGCATGTAGGAGAGCGCCAGCGACGGCAGCCCGAAGCGGATCAGGCGCGGCTCCGGCGGGGCGGCGGTGGCCGCCTGGCCGCTGGCCGCGGGCGCGGCGCCGGCGGGCGGGCCGCCGCTGGCCGGGGCGGCCGGCGCCTGGGCCGCGCACGCGGCCAGGCTCAGCGCGGCCAGCGCGGCCGCCGCCGCCCGGAGCGCGGGCGCGAGCCGCACGAGACGACGTGGGGCGACGAACGGATGCGGCATGGCAACGACTCCAGCGCGCGGGCCGGCGCAGCCGCCTGGCTCGGCTTGGCGGCAGGGGCCGACGTCTCGGTGGCCCCAGTATAGGGAGTCGCGCGCACGGGGGCCAGCCGGCGGCGCGCTACCGGGCGTCGTGGAAGATCACGCCGAGGGTGAAGCGGTGGCCCAGGCGCAGGCGGCTCACGCCGTGGCGCATCGTCACGCGGCGGACGCCGCGCGTGCCCTGCACGGGCCGCTGGTTCACGGCGAAGACGACGCCCTCACCGTGGCCGAGCGGCACGACCTCGACGCGCGACTGCAGGCGCGGCCGCTGCTCCGTCAGCACCAGCTCGCCCCCGGCGAAGTCCGCGCCCGGCACGCTGAGCAGGAACACCGCCTGGAGCGGGAAGGACTCGTCGCCATAGAGGTCCTGGTGCAGACAGTTGTAGTCGCCCGTGCCGTACTTCAGCAGCAGCGGCGTCGGCCGGAGCTGGCCGGCCGCGTGGCAGCGGTCGAGGTAGGCCTGGTGGTCGAGCGGGTAGTCGGCCGGGCGGCCCAGCGCCGCCGCCCAGCGGTTGGCGATGGGCGCGAGCCCCTGGTAGAGCGTGGCGCGCAAGGTGGCGACCAGCTCGGGCAGGGGGTAGGCGAAGTACTTGTACTCGCCGCGCCCGTAGCCGCGCGGCGCCATGACCACGCGGCTGCGGAAGGCGTCCGCGGCGTCGTAGCCGGCGACGAGCGCGGCGCACTCGGCCGGCGTCAGTAGGGTGCCCAGCGAGGCATAGCCCTGCTCGTCGAGCGCCGCGCCGATGGGCGCCCAGTCGAGCGCGGCCACCCGCGCGGCGAGCGACGGCGCCGGGGCGGCCGTGCTGGCCACCCCGGCGGCCGCGCTGCTCGCGGCCGCCGCCCGCCTCGTGGCAGCGTCGTCGCGCCTCATGCCCGCTCCCGTTCGAGGAGGCGCTGCTTGCGCTCCACCCCCCAGCGGTAGCCGGCGAGACCGCCGTCGCGGGCGACGACACGGTGGCAGGGGATCGCCACGGCGAGAGGGTTCGCCGCACAGGCGCCCGCCACCGCTCGCACCGCGCGGGGGCTGCCCAGGCGCGCGGCCACGTCGGCGTAGCTGGCGGTCTGGCCCGCCGGGATCTCGCGCAGCGCTTCCCACACGCGGCGCTGGAAGGCGGTGCCGCGCACGTCGAGCGGCAGCCCGAGCCCGCCGGCGCGGGCCGGATCGTCGACGAAGCGCACCACCGCCGCGACCCAGTCGGCGAAGCCGGGATCGGGCTCCGTCAGCCGCGCGTGCGGGAAGCGCGCCGCCAGGTCGGCGGTCAGCGCCGCCGGCTCGTCGCCGAGCATGATGGCGCACACGCCGCGCTCGGTGGCCGCCACCAGCACGTAGCCGAGCGAGCAGCGGTCCACCGCGTACCAGACGGCCTCGCCCTGGCCGCCCCGGCGGTAGGCCGAGGGGGTCATGCCGAGCATCGCCGGCGCGGTCGCGTAGAAGCGGCCGGCCGAGCCGAAGCCCGCGGCGTACAGCGCGTCCGTGACACCCGCGCCGGCCGCCAGACCATCCTGCACGCGACGCTGGCGGTGAGCGGCGGCGTAGGCGCGCGGGGTCACGCCGGCGATCCGCTTGAACGTCCGGTGGAAGTGATGCGGGCTCACGCCGGCCTGCGCGGCCAGGTCGGCCAGCCGGGGGGGCTCCTCGGCAGCCTCGATGGTGCGGCAGGCCTCGGCGACGAGCGCGGCGTCCCGCTCGGCGCGCGGCGGCAGGTCGGGGCGGCAGCGCTTGCAGGGCCGGAAGCCGGCGCGCTCGGCGGCGGCCGGCGTGGCGTGGAACGTCACGTGCTCCCGCCGGGCGGGCCGCGCCGCGCAGGACGGGCGGCAGTACACGCCGGTGGTGTCCACGGCGTAGAGGAAGTGGCCATCGGCGGCCGGGTCGCGGCGGCGCACGGCCTCCCACTGCTCGGCGGGGCTAGCGAACCGCGGCGCGGCCGTGTCCGCGGCGGCGCGGTCGTTGGTCAGTACGGCGTTCATTGGGTACCTCCGTGGTTGCTGGTCCGTGCGGCACGTCCACCATTAATCTACGACGGCCCAAGGGTGGGCGCACTCCGGCTCTTGCGCGGCAATCCCGCAATTGGGGGCACCCGCTGCAGTCGGCGGGCAAGGACGGATGGTCGATGCTTGACGGGCGGGACCGGCGACCGCAGCTTGACGGCCGGGGCGCGGCACCCCATGATGAGCGTGGACGAGCCACGGGCGCATGGCGCCAAGGTGGAGACGGCGTGAGGCGGATGGGGCAGCGGGCGCGCGACCTGGCGGGGCAGCGGGCACACCGACAGGCTGTGGAGCGGACAGGCGGGCTGGCGGGGCATTGGGCGGGCCGCCTGGCGGTGTTGCTGGCGCTTGCCGCGGCGCTCGCGTGCGCCCCGGGCGCGGCGTCGCCCCCGGCCCCCGCACCCGCCGCGCCGACCTCGGCTCCCGGGTCGGGGACGCCGGGCTCGGCCGCGGCAGCGGGGGCGCCTCCGGGCACGGCGGCCACGGCCACCGCCCCGCCGGCGCCCGCGAAGATCACCGTGGCCTATGCGTCGAAGGGCGCCAACCAGCTGCCGCTGTGGCTGTCGGCCGAGCGCGGCTACTTCCAGCAACAGGGCATCGACGCCGAGCTGGTCTTCCTGTCGTCCACGCTCTCGACGCAGGGGCTCATCGCCAACAGCGTGCAGTTCATGCTCGCCGGCAATGAGGGCGTGGAGCTGAACCTGCAAGCCGGCAGCTCGCTCGCGACGATCGTCGCCGGCGTGACGCCGAAGCTGGCCTTCAAAGCGTTCGCCCAGCCGGCCATCCGCTCCGTGGAGGACCTGCGCGGCAAGACGATCGCCGCGACGCGCCAAGGGTCGGTGTCGGACTTCGCCTGGCGCAAGCTGCTGGATCTCAACGGCCTGCAGCTCGGCAGCGACGTGGCCGCGGTGTATCCAGGCACGTCGGAGGCGGTGCTGACGGCGGTGCTCGCGGACCACGCGCAGGCGGGGATGGGCTCGACGCCCACCGACCTGGTCGCGCAGAAGCAGGGGCTGCGCATCCTGGCCGACCTGGCGCAGATGGACATCCCGTTCCTGATGGGCGCCGTCACCACGCGCACCGACGTGGCGCAGACGACGCCCGACCTGGTGGAGCGCTACCTGCGCGCGCACCTGCAGGGCGTCCACACCATGCTGACCGACCCGGCGACCTCGCTCGCGGTACTGGCCAAGTACTCGGAGCAGGACGACCCGGAGTTCGTGCGCGCGGGCTACGAGTTCTTCCTGCCGACGATGACGCGCGATCAGCTCGTGCCCGAGGCGGCGATTGTGGCCGTGCTCCAACAGTCGCCGCACCCGAACGCGCGCGACGCGAATCCCAGCGACTTCTACGACAACAGCTACCTGGAGCGCATCGAGGCCGGCGGCTACCTCGACCGCCTGTACGCCGGCCACTGAGCGCCCGTGCGGTACAATTCCATCGAATCGTCGGTAGGTGCCGCAGGGGGTGGGGCGATGGCGCAGACGGTGCGGGCGACGTTCGATGGCGAGGTGCTTCGTCCCGAGCGTCCCGTGGACTTGCAGCCGAATACGACCTACGTGATCACGATTGAGCGCGAGGCGCCGATCGCGGAGAGCGCGGCAGACGAAGTGTATCCGCTGACGGTGATCGGCCGTCTGGCCACCGATATGGGCGTGATAGACCTCTCGGTCCACCATGATCGCTACGCACATGGCTGTCTTGCGGACGAGAGCGGTGGCGCATAGCCGCGCACCGCTGTTTCTCGATACCGCCTACGTCTATGCGTCGGTGAACACCCGCGACCAGTGGCGCGATGCAGCGCTCCGGTGGGAAGCATATCTCGCTGCAGAACGGCGGCGCCTTGTAACTACCGAGTTCGTGCTCACGGAGATCGCCGACGGGCTAGCCAATTTGCGGTTCCGAACTCAAGCTGTCCAGATCATCGCCGCATTGCAGGCCAGTGGCCTCGTCCAGATTTTCCCCGCCTCGCCGCGGCTGTTTGCCGCCGCGCTGGATCTTTATCGGAGCCGCGCGGTCAAGGAATGGGGACTGACCGACTGTTCGTCGTGATGGGCGAGCAGCACCTGTCGGCAGCCCTGACGACGGATGAGCACTTTCGACAGGCCGGCTTTCGAGCCCTCCTCCTTGAGAACCCACCGGGTTGACCCAGTGCCGCCTCTTGAGGGACGCAAACCGCTTGGGTGCCAGTCTGGATCGACGCCATGCGTCTCACACAGCCAGCTTCCGCCGTGCTCCTTGTCGCGTTACAGGCCATAGAGGGCCTTGGCGTTGTCGTAGGTGATCTGGCGGACGAGGGCGGGCGGGAGGTCGCCGCGCCGGGCGCGCTCGTCGAGCAGCGGGACGAAGTGGTGCTCCACCGAGGGGTCGCTGTGGCCGTAGTCCGAGCCGACGACGAACGTGGCGCCCGAGGTGTGCTCCAGGATGTGGGGGAAGTCCTCGTCCACCTGGCAGGTGACGTAGGCGCGGTTGTCGGCCAGCAGGTCGCCGCGTAGCTCGAACTTCACGCCGTCGATGTTGCCGCCGTCAGGCTGCTTCGCGGCGCGGCGGGCGAGGTCGTAGGCGACGTAGGGCACCCAGCTCGCGCCGGCCTCGACGAAGCCCCAGCGCACGCGCGGGAAGCGCGGGGGCACGCTGTTGGCGACGAGCGAGTAGAAAGCGTTGACGACGGAGAGCGGCAGGCGCTGGAAGCGGCCGTAGGAGAAGATGGGGCCGGTGGCGATGTCGGACATACCGGTACCCTGGTGGAAGCAGATGGCCAGGTCCAGCCGCTGCGCCTCCTCGTAGAGCGGGAAGAAGTAGGGATCGACGGGCCAGTGGCCGAACTCGGGGTCGCCCTTCTTCAGAACGCCGACCGCGCCGTGCTCCTTCGCCCAGCGCACCTCCTCCAGCGCGGCGTCCAGGTCGCCCGCGGGCAGGAGGCACACCCAGCGCAGGCGACCGTTGGACTTGTCGCTGGCCTCGCCCACCCAGCGGTTGTAGGCGCGGCGCACGGCCAGGTCCACCTCGGGGCGCTGCGCAGGAGCCAGCAGGAACAGCGTCGGGTAGATCACCTGCACCTCGGTGCCCAGCCGGTCCATGTCGGCCAGACGGGCGCCGATATCCTTTAGCTCGCGCGTCTCCACGGTGGTGCCAGTCTTCGCGAAGTCGCGGGGGATGCGGAGGAAGCGGTTGCCGTCCACCAGCCAGTACGGCTTGCCGTCGCGGTCGTCGATCTCACAGACGGGGCGGTACTGGCGCTCGGAGGGCAGCAGGTATTCCCAGGTGTCCTCGGTCTCGTCCACGTGGGTGTCGGCGTCAATCACTGCCATTTCTTCCTCCAGTCACGGGAGGTGAGGGATACCCCCACACCCCCGGTAAGTTAAGGAGGCTGTTGGGGATCCCCCCACGCCCCCGCCAGGGGAGCACCCCTGGGCCCCCGGGAGAGATCAGCGGCCACGGAAGATGGTGTTGAAGGTGGCGGTCCATTGGGTCGCGTCGCTCTCGATCTGGGCGGCGGTCTGGCCTTGCTCGGGTATCCAGGGCGTGAAGGACACTGGCGTGGCGCCCGTGCTGTAGAAGTTGTCCTCCAGAATCTGTTGGCCGTCGCTATAGAGATAATCCAGGAAGAGGAGCGCGGCGTGGGGGTGCGGCGCCTTGGCGGCGAAGGCGCCCTGGCCCGCGTTTCCCACAACGGGGTCGAGCGGCACCCACTGGACAGGCGCGTTCTGCTCGGCCTGCGCCTGGAGCACGTGATCGCGAAAGATGGTCGGCGAGGCGGCAACCTCCCCCTTGGCGATCAGGTCGAGCAGCGCCTTGCCGGACACCTGGTGGACGACGGGCTTCTGCTGGCTGGCGATCTGGGTCAACAGGTCGCGGCCGCGCTGGGCGCCCAGGCCGTGCAGCACCGAGGCGACCCAGCGGTCGCCGGTGGTGGTGCCGGCGAGGGCGAGCTTGCCGCTGAGCGCTGGATTGAGCAGGTCTTGCGCGGTCTTCGGCACGGCGCTCTCGGGGATGAGCGTGGTGTTGTAGCCGAAGCCGATGTAGGAGATGCGAACGAGCGCGCTGTCCACCAGGTCGCCGCTCGCGGGCGTCTTGGCGGTGTCGGGGAAGCTGGCGAGCGGCGGCGAGTAGTAGGGCGCGAGCAGGCCTGCCTCTTGCATGATCCGGATGGCCGACGGCGGCGTCTCGATGACGTCGAAGACCTGGCGCCCGGCCTGGGCCTCCTGCGTGGCCTTGGTCAGCAGCTCGTTGTCGGCGGCGCGAAACACCTCGGGCTCGACGAACGGGTACTTCTGCTTGAAGCCGGCCAGCAGACGGTCGAGGATCGGCCCGCTGAGCGAGGTGTACCAGGTGAGCTGGCCCTCTTGGCGGGCGCCGGCTTCGAGTAGCTGCTGGCGGTCGCCGCCCTGGTAGGCGGCGAGGGCGGCGGGCGTGGTGGGCTGGCCGCCGGCCGCCGGAGCGGCGCCGCCGGGGGCGGCCGGCGCGCTGGCGGGCGCCGCGGCGCTGGGGCCGCAGGCGAGCAGCAACGCCGCGACGACCCACGCGCCGAGCAGCCCGGCGCGCGGCCGTGCGCCGCGAGCGCGCCCCCCGCTCCGCCGCCCGGCCATGGCTCCCTCTCCCGCGATTACCCGCACTGTAGCGCGGACGGGGCTGGCGCACAAGCGGCGGACGGCGGGCAGGTGCAGCGCCCGTTAGTCCGCGGGCGTGCTGGGATAGGTGAACGTCCAGCTGACCTCGAACGGCTCCCACCAGGGCGCCACGCCGGTGGCGGCGTCGACGTGGCGGAAGAACCCGTGCGTGATCGGCGGATCGAAGTGGTAGGTCACGCGGTACTGGCCCGGGCCGTTGAGGCGCGTGTTATCCGCGTAATGGGGCCCGTCCTTGGCGACCATCGGCAGGAGCGCGCCGGTGGTCGTCCAGTCGGAGCCCAGCTTCGCGACGTGGTAGCTGATGCCCAGGTAGGGGATCCAGTCGCCGGCCGCGAAGCCATTCTGGTTGCCGGCCGTGGCGTGAACGTCGGCCTCCAGGTGGATCGCGTCCGTCGTGTCCATCGGCATGGGCATGAGCGAGTCGAGGTCGAGCTGGATGCCGAGCAGGTAGTTCGCGGCGATGGCCATGCCGTTGCGCTCGACGGGCGCGCCGACGACGAACTCCTGGGCGAGGACCGAATGGGCGGTACGGGCCTCGCTCGGGACGCTCACGTGCGCCGCGGGGTGGGCGAACGCGGTCAGGAAGCCGACGCCGGCCAGCGCGGTGGCCACGGCGAGAACCAGGACGGACCGTTGGGACCAGTGCATCGCCAATTCTCCTACTGCCTCGCTCACGGCGAGGGGTTCGCGGAGCGCCGCTCCGCCGGCGCGGCCAGGGACCGCTAGGGGATGCGCCCGCAGTGCAGGAGCGCGAGGTTGCGCGCCTGCTCGCTCATCTGGAGGTACGTTTGGACCCAGTTGTAGCGCAGGTCGCTGTAGCCAAGCTGGTTGGCTACCACGGACTGCTGCAAGCCTCCCAGGGCAATGGTATTCCCGGCCTCGGCCGCCTGGTTGGCGCCCAGCGCGATCACGTCGGAGGGAGCCAACGGGGCCAGGGCGCCATTGGGCAAGATGGGCAACTGGCCCCCCGCCTGGAAGGCGTTCACCAGCCCCGGTGCCGCTAGCTGGGAGTTGGGATTGGTCGCCCCGACGCCGCCGAAGAACGCGCCCGGACCATAGCGTCCCGGGTAGGGATAGATAGGCCGATACGGCCCAATCGCCGCGGTGCCGGGCACGGGGCCTGGGCCGTAGGCGTACTGGGGGGTCACAGCCTGGGCTGGGGGAATGCCCGGGAGGGGCGCGTTGCCGAGGAGCGCCTGCGCGTAGTCGAAGTAGGGCTGCGCGGCCTGCCCGGCGTAGCGCGCGCACTCCTCGACGCTCGGGGCCGTGGATGCCGCGGGCGCGGGCGACGCCGCGGCGGGCGGACTGGCGCTGGCGGCGGGCGCCGCCGGCGGGCCCGCGCTCGCCGCGGCGACGGCCGGCGGCGTGACGCCTGCCTGGGTCGCAAACGTGGCGAACTGGCCGCGTAGCGCGGCGATGGCGGCGCGGGCGGCGTCGGGGTTGCTCCCGCTGGCGGGGAGCGCGTTGCGCAGGTCGGCCATAGCCTGCTCGATGTCGCGGTAGGTGCTGCCTGACACAGCGCGTACGACGTCTTCGACGCCGAACCAGACGTTCTCGAAGGCGTCGTAAGCGGCGAGCGCGCCCGCCGTGTCGCCCGCGTCGAGGCGTGCCTGGATCGCGTCCACCGCGCTGGACAGGCTAGTCACAATGCCCTGCGGCGACGTGCCGGTCTGCGCCGCTACGGGAACGGGACGAGAGACGAGCCCAACGCACCAGGCCGCGAGCAGCAGCACGCCGAGCCAAGGCACTCTGCGCATAGCACCCCTCCTGCAGTCTATCAGTCTGTTCTAATAAACGTGATTAGGCTCCAAACGTTACATCAATCAGTACATGCTGATACCCATGCCACGTGCAGGCATCAGGATGCGAGGCGCCAGCCTCCGCCGATGAACTATGCTCACGGTGATCCGCGGGTCGTCACGCGCGGCGGCTCGCTGGGCCGGCCGGGACTGGGTGGCTAGGCCGCGAGGCGACGGAGCAGGAGAAGAGGCAGGCCCCCTGGACCGGGCGTTCGCCGGGTCAGAAGCTCTCGGGCGGGCGCTCGGGATAGGGCGGCGGGCTGGGGGGCTGGGGCTCGGCGCCGGTACGAATGCCGCGCTTCACGAGGCGCAGCAGGCCGCGGTCCGGGCGGTCGCCAGGCGCCGTGCTGATCTCGACCTCGGCGCTGACCGCGGCGGCCGCCGCGCGCCAGCGCGCCGCCTCGGCGTCAAGCTGGTCGCGGTCGAGCGCGATGCGCAGCTCCTCGCCCACCTGGAGCTGGTCGAGCGTGTCGCGGTAGGTGTTGTCGTCGGCGTCGCGGATGGAGCTATGGCGTACCCGAGACATGGGTTGCCCCCTTCGGTTCCCCAAGGCCTGAAGCGATTCGTCGCGCCCCGCCCGCAGGGCTCCTGCCGAGCGCTCCGGCTATCATGGTTGTATGGTGGCAATCTCGAGCGCCCCGAAGCGGCCCGGGGTCATCAACGCGGCGATGCTTGGCTTCGCCTCGCTGGTGCTACTGCAACTGTTCGTCGGCACCCTACTGGTCCTCCACCGCGACGAGGTGGTCCAGACAGTTAGCCGTGCCCATCCCGAGTGGTCGGCCGCCGCCGTTCAGCAGACAGCCGACGGGACGGTGTACGGTGGCCTGGCCGTCCACCTGGTCCTCGCGGCACTGTACGCCTGGCTTGGCCTCAAATGCCGTGGCGGCAGCGCCGCGGCGCGGGTCATCGTTTCGGCGCTCTTCGTTCTCGGCATCGCCGCTAGCCTAGGCTTCGTGACCAGCGCATCGGCAGTGCTCCCAAACGAGGTCCCGTAATCAAGGGTAATGCGCAGCCTGTCGCTCGCCCCGCGGCCCACCAGCGGCTCGTCGCCCAGCGCGATGGCATAGATGCGGAATCGTCCGAACGGGCCCACGTCCACAGTGCCGCGGTAGACAGGCGCGGCAACCGGCGACCCGTCAGCCAGACGACAGGTCATATAGCCGGCAGGCGCGATGCGATCCACAGCGAGACTGGCTGGCATCGCTACATCGCCGTCAAACCCCGTGTCGAGGGGCGCTTCCCCCTCCAGTGGAACCGGGCCAACGGCCAGACGGAGCGGTAGATAGGGGAAGTGAGAGCTGGTGACTGATTGGCTCATCGCCAGCGCCAGACAGCTTGCTCGCCCAGCTTGACCACGAAGCTGCCTGGACCGATGGTGTCAGCTGCCTTGTCGAGCACCTCGTGCGGGCTCGTGCCGAGCACCGTTCGGCCGTCCGGGAAGATCGCGACGTGCTCGCCTAAATGTTCGCGCTCTAGCGGCTTGCCGTAGCGGTCATACAACCCGGTTGCTTGCTCTGTCAGGGCTGCCTGATCGGTCGCCATCTCGCGCCCTCACTCTCTTAGGTCAGAGTCTACCATGGGTAGCAGCGATCGGCCTCCCAGAGCCCCCGATCCTGGGGAGCCTGCCGACGGCTTTGCCCAGACTCATCAACTCGGCATTCTGGTACGGCGCTATACTGACCGGGAGTGTAGGGAGAGCCGCCCCATGGTTGATGTAATTCAGGACCACATCGAGATCGTTGAAGGGGCCGGGGGGCCGAAGCCGCGCGTTGCCGGGACGCGCATCCGGGTCGTGGACGTCGCGATCTGGCACGAAAAGCAGGGCATGTCGGCCGCGCAGATCGTGCAGGAGTACCCGCAACTGACGCTGGCCGACGTGTACGCAGCGCTCGCCTACTACTGGGATCACCGCGACGAGATCGAGCGCCGCGCGGCGGACGACGCGGCCTTCGAGGAAGAGTGTCGCCGGCAGTACTCCAGCCTGCTCCAAGAGAAGCTACGCCAACGCGCCAGCCAGTAGCGTGCGCTTCCAGCTCGACGAGCACATGCCGAACGCGGTGGCGCAAGCGTTGCGGCAGCGGGAGATCGACGTGCTAACCGTCCACGAGGCCAGCCTGCTCGGCCGCCCCGATCATGAGCTTCTGGCTCACGCCCATGCCGCCGGGCGCGTGATGGTGACTCATGATGCCGACTACTTGCGACTGCACAGCCAGGGCGTGGAGCACGCCGGCATCGCTTACTGCGCTCATGGCTCGCGGACGATCGGTCAGATCGTGGAGAGACTAGTGCTGATCCACGAGGTGTTTCAGCCAGATGAGATGCTGAATCGGCTGGAGTACCTCTGATATCAACTCGGTTTAGCGGCCTTGGGGGAAATAATTCGCTCAGGCATGGATCAGCCGCCTGCAGCGCTTCGCGACTCTGTTCTCTGCGGTCTGGTCGAGAGGCGCGGGGTTAGTGCGCGGCCACCTGGATCTCGTAGTCGGTGATGGGGAGGCCGGCGATCTCGCGCAGGGCGCGGCGCACGTACACCTCGACCATGCGGCGGCGCCAGGAGTTCGTCAGGTCGGTGTTGTCGAGCGGGCGGGCGCCGAGCCGCGCCGTCTTCGCGGCCTGGTCGATCACCTCGGCGCTGAGCGGCTGGCCGACGAGCGCGGCGCTCGCCTCGGCCGCCAGCACCGGCGCCGACGTGACCGCGCCCAGCACGATGCGCGCCTCGCGCACGATCGCGCCGTCGCGGCGCACCACCGCGGCCGCGCCGAGGATCGGGAAGTCGAACGAGTCGCGGCGCCGCAGCTTCCAGTAGCTCATCTCTAGCCCCTCCGCCGGGGGCAGGATGACCTCGGTCAGGATCTCGTCGGGCTGCTTGGTGAGGTAGTCGATGCCGTCGTTGCGGTACAGCGCCTCGGCGGGGATCACGCGCTCGCCCCGGGCGCTCACCAGCCGCACCTTGGCGTCGAGCGCCACCATGACGGGGGCGGTGTCCGACGACGACACGGCCCAGCAGCGCGGGCTGGAGGTGGCGACCCAGCAGATGTCGCCGTCCTTCTTCTTGCAGAAGCCCAGCGCCTCGCGCCACTCGTAGTTCTGGTCGTAGTAGTTGCAGCGCGTGTCGAGGCAGAGGTTGCCGCCGAGCGTGCCCATGTTCCGCAGGTGGACCGTCGACACCTTGCTCGCGGCCCTCGCCACCGCCGGATACGCCAGCGCCAGCCGCGCGTCGTTGGCGACCTCGGTGAGCGTCTGGTTGGCGCGCACGGTGAGGCCCTGGCGCGTGTCGCCGGCTACGCCGCGTAGCTCGTCGATGCCGCGCAGGCCGATGACCACCTGCGGCTCGACCTGGCGGCGCTTCATGTTCGGGAAGAGGTCGGTTCCGCCAGCCACGAGCGCGGCCTGCGGCCCGTGGTTGGCGAGCAGGCTGGCCGCCTCGGCCACCGTGCGCGGCGCGACGTACTGGAACGCGGGTAGGCGCATCATAGCCCGCTGCCTCCGACGTAGGTGGTGTAGCTGGCGACCGGCGGGTAGGCGTCGGGCGCGGGGATGCCGTTGCGCCACTCGGGCGGCACCTCGGGCCGGATCGGCGGCGGGAACTGGACCGGCGGCACGCGCTCGGGGCCGACGCGCGGCTCCTTGCCCTCGGCCGCGCGGTCGAGCGCCTTCAGCACCTTCTCGGGCGTGATCGGCGTCTCGTCCACGCGCACGCCCACGGCGTCGAACACGGCGTTCGCCACCGCCGGCGGCACGGGTAGCAGCGGCCCCTGCCCGGCCTCCTTGGCGCCGAACGGGCCCTCGGGATCGGGCCGCTCGATCAGCATCACCTCGATCTCGGGCGTCTCCAGCGTAGTCGGGCTCTTGTACTCGAGCAGCGACGGGAACTTGTGCAGCCCGCGACGGAAGGTCTGCTCTTCCATCAGCACCTCGCCGATCGCCATGTAGACGCTGCCCTCGGTCTGGCCCTGCACGTTCAGCGGGTTGATGGCCCGGCCCACGTCGTGCGCGATCCACACCTTGTCCACGCGCGTCTCGCCGGTGTCGGGGTCGGTCGTCACCTCGGCCACGCAGGCGGCGAAGCTGAGCGCGGGGCTGGGGCCGACGGTGGACGCCTTGTAGGGCGCGTAGATTTTCGGCGGCGTGTAGCTGCCGGCGGCCGAGAGCTGGCCGTAGCGCGCCTCGGCAAGCTGCACCGCCTGGTCGAAGGGCACCGAGCGCGTCAGGTCGTCGCGCACGAAGATGTGGCGGTTGGCGGCGTCCAGCCGCTCGACGGGCACTTCGAGCTGCTGGGCCACGACCTCGAAGAGGATGGCGCGCAGCTTGCGCGCGGCCTCCAGCACCGCGTTGCCCATCATGAACGTGACGCGGCTGCTGTAGCTGCCCAGGTCGACGGGCGTGAGGTCGGTGTCGGCGGCGTGGAGCTGGATGTCCTCCGGGCGCACGCCGAGCACCTCGGCGGCGATGTACACCATCGTCGAGTCGGAGCCCTGGCCGATGTCGGTCGCGCCCATCAGCAGCGCCACGCCGCCGCCGCGGTCGAGCTTGATGAGCGCCGAGCTGTGGGGCATCGGGTTCCAGTAGATCGCCGTGCCGGCGCCGCACATGTAGGCACTGGTCGCCAGGCCGATGCCCTTGCCGTAGGGCAGCTTGCCGTGCTTCTCGCGGAAGCCCGACGCCCGCACCACGGCGTCGATGCACTCAGGCAGCGCGCAGCTCGTGATACGCCGGTAGTTGACAGTGCGGCTCATCGGCCGCACCGTCTGGCGCAGCTTCATGTCGATGAGATCAAGGCCCAGGTCGCGCGCGATCTTGTCGAAGTGGATCTCCAGCGCGTAGCGGCCCTGCGGCAGGCCGTGGCCGCGCTTCGGGCCGCAGGGCGGCTTGTTCGTGAAGACGCGCACGGCCTCGCACTTGTAGCGCGGGATCTGCTGCACCACGGTGTTCAGCGTGACCGTGTAGTACACGGAGGCGACGCCGAAGCTGCCGTAGGCGCCGCCGTCCACCCACGACTGGAAGTGCATGGCGGTGATCGTGCCGTCGCGCTTGACGCCGGTCTTCACCTTCATCAGCACGGGGTGGCGGCCGCGGTGCGCGTAGAAGACCTCCTCGCGGTTGAGGGTGATCTTCACCGGGCGGCCCGTGACCATGCTCAGCTTGGCGGCGGCCACCTCGTGGTTGAACAGCTCGCTCTTGCCGCCGAAGCCGCCGCCGACCGGCGCGGCGATGATGCGGATGCGCGACGGCGGCATCTGCAGCGCGCCCGCCAGCTCGCGGTGCACGTAGTGGGGCGTCTGGGTGCTGCTCCAGACGGTCAGCTTGCCGTCCTTGGCGTAGTGCGCCAGGGTGGCGTGCTGCTCGATCGGCAGGTGCGTGTTGCCCTGGTAGAAGAAGGTGTCCTCGCGGATATGGTCGGCCTCCGCGAACCCCTCCTCCACGTCGCCGAACTCGTAGCTGACGAACTTGTGGATGTTGCGGCCGTCGCCGTAGTCCTGGATGGCCTCGCCCTCTTTGGTCAGCGCCTCGTCGACGGTCATGTAGGCGGGCAGGCGCTCGTAGACGACTTTAATGCGGCGGCAGGCTGCCTCGGCCGTCTCCTCGTCCACCGCCGCGACGGCCGCCACCGGCTCGCCCACGTAGCGCACCTTCTCCACGGCCAGCGCCGTCTCGTCCTGGCTGACGGGCATGATGCCGTACTTGTGCGGCAGGTCGCGGCCCGTAATGGCGGCGTACACGCCCGGCAGGGCCAGCGCCTCGCTGAGGTCGATGTCCACGATGCGCGCGTGCGGGTGGGGGCTGCGCAGCAGGCGGCCGTAGGCCATGCGCGGCAGCTTCATGTCGTCCGCGAACTGCGTCTCGCCCGACGTCTTGGCGAGCGCGTCGACCTTCGGCAGCGGGCGCCCGACGACGTGCAGCGCCGGGCTGGGCGGGGCGCCAGTTTCGGGGGTGGGGGGTGGCGCGGACGGCGCGGGCGGCGCGTCCACGCGGGGCGGCGTCTCGATAGCCATCAGCGCACCTCCGTCTCGGCCGCCGCCTCGCCCCGCAGGTGGGCCGCGGCCAGCTCGACAGCGTCCAGAATCTTCACGTAGCCGGTGCAGCGGCACAGGTTGCCGCTGAGCGCTTCCTTCACCTCGTCGCGCGTGGGGCGAGGGTTGTGGTCGAGCAGCGCCTTGGCGGTGACGAGGATGCCGGGCGTGCAGTAGCCGCACTGCGCCGCGCCGAGGGCCGTGAAGGCCTCCTGCAGCGGGTGGGGCTGGTCGTTGTGGGCGAGCCCTTCCACCGTGACGATCTCGCGGCCCTGCAGCTCGATCGGCAGCGCCAGGCAGGCGAGCTGCGGCACGCTGTCCACGAGCACGGTGCAGGCGCCGCACTCCCCCAGCTCGCAGCCGTGCTTGGTGCCGGTCAGCGCTAGCTCCTCGCGCAGCACCTCGAGCAGGGTATGGTGCGCAGGCGCCAGAATGTCGTAGTCTTCGCCGTTCACTCGCAGGTGCAGCGGCACTTTGCCTGCCTCGCTCATGGGCCTTCTCCCCGCCTATGCGCGTGTGCCTGTCATTGCCACGCTGTCCGGCCATTGGGGTACGGCGGGCGCTGGTCCCCCACCACCCGATGGCGCCACCCCGCGCCGGGCCGCAGGGGTGCGACGCGGAATACTACGAGCGTCGCTGCCTCTGCCCTACCTCTTGTCGTCGCCTATTGCAGTCTTCGTCCCGATCTCACGCCTACGCGCGCTGAGTTGCGGCCTACGGCCGCGGGCGGGCATGAAACCCGCCCCTACGAGTCCTTTGGACGGCGGCGCACGGTGAGTCGGCGGCCTCGACGGCCGCCGCGGGCGACAAGCGACCCACGCTACGGACCGGCGCGTACCCGTATGCCGCGATCACTGTGACAACTGCCTTTTCATTCGCTGTGTCCGTTGGCGCGGCCGCTCAGCGCCGGCTCGGGCCGCGCGCCGCCGAGGCGCCACGAGATCTGCCGCGCCGCGTCCGCGACCGCTGCCGCCAGCTCGGCCAGCCGCGCCGCATCGATGCGCGTGCTGAAGCCGACGACAGTGAGCGCGGCGAGGGCGCCCGGCGCGCTGCCGTGGATCGGCGCGCTCGCCGCCCGCACGCCATCCAGGTACTCCTCGTCGTCCAGCGCATAGCCTTGCTGCTGCACTTGGTCGAGCAGGGCGCGGTACGCCGCCGAGTCGGTCACCGAGCGGGCGGTGAAGCGCCGCGGCGGGTGCTGGGCCAGCCAGCGGTCGCGCGCGGCCGGCTCCATCGCCGCGAGCAGCACCTTGCCGATCGAGCCAGCGTAGAGCGGCAGCCGCCGGCCGATGGGCGCCGAGATCTTGAGATCGGTAGGCGGCTCCTCCTTGTCGACGACGAGCACGCGGGCGCCGTCGAGCAGCGCGAGCAGCGTCGTCTCGCCGGTGCGCGCGGTGAGCGCGCGCAGGAACGGGCGCGCGACGGCGACCAGGTCGTTGCCGTCGCCCAGCGCGCTGGCGAAGGCGTAAAGCCCGTAGCCGAGGCGGAAGCGCGTCGTGCTCGGGTCGCGCTCGACCAGCCCGTGGTGCTCCAGCGTGAGCAGGATGTCGCGGACGGTCGCCTTGTTCAGCCCCAGCGTCCGGGCTAGCTCGGAGATGCCCCAGAGGCGCGCGTCGCGGCGCAGCAAGTGCAGGATGCGCACGGCGCGATCGACCGCCGGCACGAGGTGCGCGGTGGCGGTCGACGCGGACGCGGCTGCTGGGCTAGGCATTCTGCCGTCTCGGCTCATCGTATGGTAGAGCGTACAGCGTGCTCTCTAGGATACATTGCGCCGCGCTGGGCCAGCAACCGGCCGGATCGGCCGCGCGGTCATGTCGCTGCGGGTTGCGCTTTCCGTCAGGGTTGACCGGCCGCGCAGGTTTTCGGCCGTTTTCGGCTCGACAGGCGAATGCGCCATCGCGCATGATTAGCGCCACTGGGCCGCGGCGCGCCGGCAATTATCCGGGCGCGCTGCAGCCCGGCAATTGCTCGCGGGAGGTGGACGATGACGAGCTACACGGTCTATCGCGCCCGGAACCAGGGACTGGTCAAGGCGTGGGTGCGCGGCGTGTCCGTCGAGCAGAGCGCGCTCGACCAGCTCACCAACGTCGCCCAGCTCCCGTTCATCCACAAGTGGGTGGCGGCCATGCCCGACGTACACGCTGGCATCGGCGCGACGGTCGGCAGCGTCATCCCGACGCGCCGGGCGATCGTCCCGGCGGCCGTCGGCGTCGATATCGGCTGCGGCATGGTCGCGGCGCAGACGACGCTGCGGGCGGCCGACCTGCCGGACGACCTGGCGGGCATCCGCGCGGCGATCGAGGTGGCGGTGCCGCACGGGCGGACCAACCACGGCGGCCCCGGCGACGTGGGCGCTTGGGACGAGCCGCCCGACGACGCGCGGGCAGCCTGGGCGGCCCTGCGCCCGGGCTACGAGCGCATCGTGGCGAAGTACCCGAAGCTGAACCGCGGCAGCGACCTCAGCCACCTGGGCACGCTCGGCACGGGCAACCACTTCGTGGAGGTGTGCCTGGACGAGACGGACCAGGTCTGGCTGATGCTGCACAGCGGCTCGCGGGGCGTGGGCAACCGGATCGGCAGCTTCTTCATCGAGCTGGCGAAGCGCGACATGGAGCGGTGGTTCATCCACCTGCCGGACGGCGACCTGGCCTACTTCCCCGAGGGCACCGAGCACTTCGACGACTACTGGCACGCCGTGCAGTGGGCGCAGCAGTACGCACGCACGAACCGCGAGCTGATGCTGCGGCACATTCTGGCGGCGCTGGCGCTGCGGCCCGACCTGCCGCCGTTCGAGCTGGGGGCGCTGGTGGTGCACTGCCACCACAACTACGTGGCGCGCGAGCATCACTACGGCGAGAACGTGTTCGTGACCCGCAAGGGCGCGGTGCGGGCGCGGGAGGGGGATCTGGGCATCATCCCGGGCAGCATGGGCGCGCGGAGCTACATCGTGCGCGGCAAGGGGCAGCCCGAGTCGTTCACGAGCTGCTCGCACGGCGCCGGCCGCGCGATGTCGCGGGCGGAGGCGCGCCGCCGCTTCACGCTCGCCGACCACGCCGCGGCCACCGCCGGCGTGGAGTGCCGCAAGGACGCGGACGTGCTGGACGAAACGCCAGCCGCCTATAAGCCCATCGACCAGGTCATGGCGGCCCAGGCCGATCTGGTCGACGTGGTGCACACCCTGCGGCAGGTCGTCTGCGTAAAGGGGTGAAGACCGGCGCCCCGGCCCTCAGCCCTGGCCGTGCGGCCCGTCCCGAATCCGGCGCCGGCGTACCCATTACTCCCTCTCCCCCTGGGAGAGGGTCGGGGTGAGGGCATCCGGCCCCCTCACCCCCTGGGAGAGGGCGGGGGCGAGGGCGCCTCTTACTCCCTCTCCCCCTGGGAGAGGGCTGGGATGAGGGCGTCCCCCGCGTCCTCCCCCTTCCCGCATCGGGAGGGGGGGCAGGGGGGGGAGGTCCGCCCCTCCCGCTCAGGAAGAAACGACAATGAAGACAATCGAGAAACTGGGGGTAGACGTCGGCGGCGTCATCATCGACCGCGTCAACGACGCGAGCGACACCTCGTTCTTCGGCGACAACTACTTGCAGACGACGTCGGTGCCAGGAGCGCTCGCGGCCCTGCGGCGGTTGAATCGCGGCCGATTCGCCGGGCGCGTGTACCTCGTATCCAAGTGCGGGGCGCGTGTGCAGGCGAAGACGCTCGCCTGGCTGGCACACCACGACTTCTACGGCACGACGGGCATCGCCCCTGAGCACGTCCACTTCTGCCGTCAGCGCCAGGACAAGGCGGGCATCTGTGCGGCGCTCGGCATCACCCACTTCGTGGACGATCGCCTGGAGGTCCTCGGCTACCTGACCACGGTCCCCGCCCGCTACCTCTTCCGCCCCGACCCGGCCGAGGTCGCCCGCTACGCGCACGTGCTGCCGGAGGTGCGGCGGGTCGAGTCGTGGGCGGAGCTACTGCGCGACCTGCTCCCGCCGCGGCGCCGGGGCAGGATCGGCGGTGAGGGCGGCACGCAGGCGCTGGAGGCAGGCGCGGAGGTAGCCGGGGGGCAGGCGGAGGGCGCCTAGCTGGTGGCGGATCGCGCGCGGGCCCGGGGCGGGGCCGTGCTGGGGGGCGAGGGCGTAGGCCAGCAATTGGTGCGCCCAGGCGTCGGCGGCGGCCTCGCGGGCTTGCTCGGCGGGCGGGAGGCGCCAGCGGTCGCGGAACTCGTACGTCACGCTGAGCCGCGTGCCGTCGACGTGGCCGAGCGCCAGGTGGCCCAGGCAGTGCAGGTAGAGGAAGCTCCGCGCGTCGGGACCGAGGTCGGCGGCGGCGATCAGCGCGCGATTGCCGTCTTCGCAGATGAGAAAGCCCTGCAAGTCGTCGAGCGGCTCGTCGCCGAAGGTGAAGCGCAGCTCCTCTAAGTGGCGGCGCAGCAGGCGTTCGAGGTGGACGGCGCTGGCGTCGCGAGGCGAGATCGCGGGGGCAATAGGCCTGGGGGCGATTATGGCGGCCTCCAGGCTACTCGGGCATCCTGCCGGCGCCGGCTTGGCGGCCTGCGGCCGCGGGCGGGCACGAGACCCGCCCCTACACGGTGGTAGATCGCATCCGTCTGCGGCTAGTTGATCTGGGGTAGCGAAGGGGGGCTGAGTAGATTGCTCAGCCCCCCTCATTTGGCTGTTGACAGCGCGACACCCGGCGGACGACAGATACAACGCCGTCGGCATGCCGCCGGGACTGCCACCGGGGAACGCGCCGGGGCGGGCTGGTTTCAGCGGCACGGCCGTGCTCCCACGGGCTCGGCGCGGACGCCTGCGCGGGCGACGTCGCCGTCGGGTCGCGTGGCCGCCCAGGCCGCGCGGTGCTGCGCCACACGCCGCGCCACGACGGCGCGATCCGACGGGCGCGGCAGCATCGCCAGCGTGGCCGCCCGCCGCGCCACGGAGAGCACCGCCTGGGCATCGCCCTCCGGTAGCCACGGCGGATTGCCGCTCTGGAGCAGGAAGCACTGCAGGCCGACGTCCCACGGGCCGTAGCCGCAGGCGCGCGCCCAGCCGACGATCAGCGCGTAGGCGCCGGCCAGCGGCACCTGGTCGCGCTCGATGCGCGTGATGCGCGTGGCATCCAGGGCAAGCACCAGCCCGAGCGCGCGCTGCGACAGGCCGGCGCACTCGCGCATCCGCTTCAGGTAGTTGCCCGGAAACCCGCGGCTGCGGGCCCGGCGTACCAGGCACATCGTCGGCTCACTCTCGCCAGCATCTGGCTCATTCGTCGTCACGTCGCGCATTATAGCCGCTCGCCCATGACGCGCGCAGCGCGATCAGCCCCGCAACGTTGCGTCTTCGATCAACATTGTGCGCCGCTGCAATACGGAAACGTGGCTGCCCGGACAGGTGAGAACCGTAGGACATGGCATTCCCCCCGCCGCTCGCGCCCAGCCGATGAGAACGTAGCACTGAGGCGCCTTCCCTGCCGCCCGGCCGGATTACGATCATCCTCTATACACAGCGACCGTGACGTAGGGCAGGGGCTCGTCCCCTGCCGCCCGGCTGCACCCGGAATCAACCGAGGGCCGAGGATAATTCCTCGTTGCCATACTCGGCACGGCGAAGTGCGCAAAGCGTTTCCAATGCGGTCCCGCGTTGCCATTCTTGCGAACACCGTCAACGTTGTCGCCACGCGCACGAAATTGGCCGTATTTCGCTAGCTATCTCGCATCGCCATCGGCCATGATAGGCGCAGCGGATGGGCCTTTCGCCCAGAGGTAAGCACGATGGCGAACAAGAACTTATTTCGGTCGCTAATCGGTCGGCTGGCGCCGGCGACCACGGCCGTGAACGAGGCGGGTGGGCTGGCCTACGCGCTCGAGCCGCGGGCCGCGCTGGCACAGTACGCCGCCACGGGCTGCCTGAACGGCACGTACTACGCGTCGGCCGACGAGCAGCTTGCCACGGTGCTCGCGCTGTGCGCCGCGGTCGAGCCGGCCTTCATCGCCCGCACGGCGGTGTATTGCCGCGAGCGCGGCTTTATGAAGGACCTGCCGGCGCTGCTCTGCGCCGTGCTCGCCACGCGCGACGGCGCGCTGCTGGAAACGGTCTTCGAGCGGGTGATCGACGATGGCCGCATGCTGCGGAACTTCGTGCAGATCGTGCGCTCGGGCCAGACCGGCCGCAAGTCGCTCGGCACGCGGCCCAAGCGGCTGGTGCAGCGCTGGCTGGCGCAGCGGTCGGACGAGGCGCTGTTCCGGGCGGCCGTCGGCAACGATCCGTCGCTGGCCGACGTGATCAAGATGGTCCACCCGCGGCCGACGAGCGCGGCGCGGCGGGCGCTCTACGCGTACCTCATCGGCAAGCCGCACGACCCGGCGGCGCTGCCGGCGCTCGTGCGCGAGTTCGAGCGCTACAAGGCCGACCGCCAGGGGGCGCCGCCGGCAGTACCGTTCCAGATGCTGACGGCGCTCGACCTGGGCCAGGCCGAGTGGACGACGATTGCGCGGCACGCGACCTGGCAGCAGACGCGCCAGCACCTGGCCAGGTGCTGGACACAATACCGCTCGTCGGCGGGTCCAGGGGCGCTGATGCCTCTAGCTCCCACCGAATGCCCTCGGGCACGCGGGTCACCCGAACCCGCGCGCCGAGGGCTTCTAGCGCCAGCCGCTTGCCGACGTAATCAAGCTTCTTGACGTTGGTGGCAACGCGCTCGCACCATGCTACCAAGTCGTCCAGGCGGGCGCTCGCGACAGCCCAAGCGGCCTGGCGTCCCTCCACCGTCGCACGCTCGCCAAGAAGCCGGCGCCGCTGTGCGGCGAGATTACCAAGCTCGGTCACCACGGGCGCGGCAGTGTCCTCGTCCATCTCCGCCAGGACACGGACTAGCTTGGCCCGCTTGCGCTCCACGTCGGCCAGCGCTCGGTCTAGAGCGGCTAGATCGGCAACTGTCGGGTCATCCTGGCGTAGTTGGGCCACCTTATTCTGGATCGTCTCGGGCTTGAGCAGAACGGCCGCAACTCGCGCCCACACGGCCTCGTCCAGCGCGCGCCCGCTGACGATTGGCTTGCCATCGCAGGGGTGCAGACTGCCGCCATGTGCCGATGGACAGCGGTAAGCGGCGACACGGTATGCATCCCCACGGCGGTCGGTATACTGGTGGCCGCGAAGCTTCTGCCCGCAATGCCCGCATTCCGCGTACCCACCACGGAGCAAGTGCCAGTCGGGGTGATGGTTGTTTCGGGCCGCCTTCTCGCGATTGCGGGTTAGTACAGCCTGTACGGCTTCCCATGTGCCAACATCTACGAGTGCAGGCGCGACATCGGAGGGTAGAGGCACGCGCTCGCTCGCGGGCCGTTCGCTGCGCACCCAGCGGCCCCGCTCCTTGATGCGCCGCCAGCGGTAGGCGACCGGCCGTCCGCAGTAAGCAGGATTGTGGAGAATGTGGGCAAGGGTGTTGCGACGCCACTGGCCTCGGCCGCTGGGTGTAGGGAGCCCTTCCGCCCGCAACTCGGCTGCCAGCGCCTCCAGCGTCCTACCGGCGGCTATACCCTCGAACAGGCGGTTCACGACAGCGGCGCTCACGGGGTCGGGCTCCCAGCCGGTCTTAGCCTCGTCCCGCCAACGGTAGCCGTAGGGCGGCCGTGGCCCGACCAGTGGTCGTCCGTGCTCGACCAGGTACTGCTTGCCACGGGCACTGCGCTCCGCAAACTTGGCTCGCTCCAACTTCGCAGCGTAGCCCCGGATGAACAGGATCAGTTGGCCCTCGGGCGAATCGTCCATCGGCTCTGTGACGAATTCGACCGACACCCCGACGTGATCAGCTTCGGAGAGCACGACGCCGAGGTGGACTGGGTCGCGAGTCAGGCGGTCGATGGCGTGCGCGAGCACTACACCCACCGCGCGATCTCGGACAGCCTCGCGCAACCGAGTCAGCTTGGGGCGCTCCCACAACTCCGCCCCGCTATGTGTCTCATGGTAGACGTGCTCGTCGTCCACCAGGTAACCGTTGGCTTCGGCGTAGGCCCGGCAGGCGGCCTCTTGCGTTTCTAGGCTGCTGCCGTCTGCTTCCTGACCCGGAGTGGACACGCGACAGTAGATTGCGGCCAGGGGTGGGGGTGCGAGCGCGGGGAGTGATACACTTGGCATTGTGGGTTCCTCCTCGGTGGGGCTCGCCAGACCTCGGGCTGTTGCAGCGGCGCCGAGGTCATCTATTTCGTGGGCGGCTCGGGGCGAGACGAGCGGGGCTTGCGTCCGACGGGCAGCTTGCCGCGCTCGCGCCAACGTTCGACCTCATCGCGGCGGACCAGCCAGACCCGTGGGGCCAGGTGGACTCCATCCATTATTCTACGCTCGACGCGCCGGCGAACCGTGTCGCGCGGCAAGCCGAGCGCCTTCGCCGCCTCGGCCAAGGTTACGTACCGGCTCAGATCGCCCAGTTCGGCCATGCGCCGCCTCCGCCATATTCTACCCTAATTGTTCTCTATCAGAACAATTATCACAGCGTTTCGAGTCCGGCCCCGCACCAGAGGCCGGCGACCGGCAGCGCATCACGGTGTGTGCGGGACGCATTGCACGCGCGGGGCCACTGGCCAGATGATGAGGTGGGAGCCTAATTGCAGGCAAAGAGGAGGAGCCAGGGATGGTGAGGCGCGAACGCTCGGCCGCAAGTCATGGTGGACCACCGGATGGACGGCCCGGGATCGTGGGCACGTGGTTCAAGGCGCCGCTCACCCCAGACGGCAAGCTGGACGAGGAGGCGCTTCGCGCCATGCTGGACGCGGCGGTGCCGAAGCTCCACGCGGCCATCGACGCCGTCCGCGCCGATGCCGGGCGGGACCTGGAGGTGCAGCATGGCTAAGGGGTCTGGGGACAGGGCGGCGGAGGGCAGGGGGGCCGAGAAGTTGGTGCGGGGCACGCTGCTGCCCGTGCCGTTCACGGCGGACGGCGAGCTTGACGATACCGCGCTCGATCCGCTCCTGGACGAGTTCCTGGCCGCGCTCTACGCCGACGCAACACCGCAAGACCAGTAGCGCCGGCGGGCCGCCGTGGTACATGTTCGGGCAGCGCCCCTCGCCGCAATTCGGCGCCAAAACGGCCAGCACGCTGCGAGTAGGGCCGATGTTGCGACTTCCGCAAGTTCGGGCTTCGACCATCCGCAAAGCAGTCCACACGCCCGCCGTGGGGCGTACAATACCAGCAGCAGCGGCATTGGACTGCGGGCCGGCTTCACCTCCGACGCCGCGCCCTGGGAGACCCACGGAGCTTATTGCCATGCGGGGCGTGATTGACACCTCTTTGACTAGGTACGGCAACCCGTATCTGTCGCTCAATGCGTTCATCAACTACTGCAATGCGCTGAAGGTCCGCGTGGGCGAGCATGAAATGGAGCACTACGAGCGGGAAGGCGTTATGCTGCCACGCGCTCGGGTGATCCAGTCGCCCGAGTACGCCCGATACAGGCACGCCATGATCCGGGACTTTGACGACAACTCGCCGCGCGTCAGGCGCCCCCCTGACGCCGATGCCTACGAGCAGTTGCACGCTTACCCAGCTAGAACGCTCGACGCTTTCGTCCATCCGTTTGACCGCGCGCCAGAAAGCAGCCCTCACTTTGAGCGGCCGGCCCCAGGCTCCTTCAGGCCGTGGATGTCGTACCGAGTGCAGGTGCGCCCCGGCTCTGATCTGTACGTCAACGCCGCCGAGCATTACTATGCCTACTGGCAGGTCCACCAACTGCATCATCTCCAGCAGTTCCCGGACTACTTCTACAATCATAGCCTTCTCGTGGCGCTTCCCGAGGACTATCGGAGGACTCATGGTCTGCCGCGTGGGCCTGGCGACGAAAACCTACGAACCTTTTGCGGACGAGCGGCCGATTATGATGCATTGGCCGCCTTCATCCTGGGCCATGATCGAATTACAACGCGTGCCTTCTCCGCAGCAGTTGAAGTTCACCAGGTAATCCGCCTGAACGCGTCGCAAGGCCGCCGATTCTCCGCCAGAATGTCACACTTGGCACTTCTCATCGCTCAACGTTATCAATTGCGGCGCGATGATCTGTATGATTTCCTGCGATTCCTTCGCGGACTACGGCATCATTACGAGGAAGCCGACCGGGCGCGGCTTGCTCGCGAGGTAGATCGCGATATACAGCACCAGTTGCAGTTCATACGCTGGATAACTGGCGAAGCGCTGGAGCAGATCGCAGAGAATGTGAGTGCTGGGCGCCCATGGTGGGTCAAGCGCGACATACGACATGCAAGCAAGGTGGCGCGGGTAACCGATGAGGCACGAGACGTGCTCGATGTGTTCTTCAAGGGGCACAATGAGACCGCTGGACAGACAGGGTTGCAGATAGGACGACCATTGGCCCGCCGCGATGCTGACGAACTTCTGGCCTACTGCTGGGTGAATCATCTCGACATCGTGCCTGCCACGCTATCGAAGATGGGCGCCGTAGATCGCGGCCATGGTGCGTTCACTGGCTGGTCGAGAGAGGACAAGTACACGCTGGTGAAGAACATCGCCACGGGGCTAGAGGATTTGCTGAGGCACGTGGGAGCCAAGCGGAAGCCGGCTTGGGCGAAGCCGCGTACCGGCCTGGTAGGCGTCATCAATGGTGTGATGGACTCGGAGCCGTGGCAGCAGTTCTTCGAGGACGAGGCGAAGCGGAACGGTGGCGACATGGTAGGCTTCAACTCCGAAAGTGATGCATACTCCAAGCTCACCGTGCTGCTCAACGATCCGAAGTACACGCAGTCCGCCAACACCTTTATCGCGCGCAACTACCTAGTCGCGTGCCTAGCTCGTAACCTCACGGCGCACACGTGCCCGGCCGACGACGAGTTCTACGGCAGCCGCACAGGTGAGATGCTCACGGCCATTATCAACTCGCTGGCGTACACGTGGAGGATCGCGAAGCGACACCGCTGGCTGTATCCGAGTCGGCGCAGGATCGCGTGAGGACGGGGTTCGTGATCCGCGCCAGGCCAGTACCGCAACAACTTGGGCGGAGGCCTGGCGAGCGCTCGGCGCGGTTTCTCGGCATCTCGCCGCGCACGAGCGTTTGCGGGTTCAGAGAAGGTTGAGGAGGTCGCCGACCGCGCCCACGGGCACGAGGCCCGACCGACCCGGCACGAACACGCCGTCGCACCGATGGCAGTAGTACAGGTGGACTAGGTTTCGCGCCGCGCGATCCGCACGTCGGCTCTGCTCGATGAGGGAAACCCCGAACCCCAGGGGGCCGAGCCCCAAGATGAGCCACTCCATCCAAGACGCGCCGGACGAGGATGTAGGCGGAAACAGGTTCACGAGGCACAGGACGCCAAATATCGCCAGGCCGATGCCCCACATCCAGTGGCTCTTGGGCATCGCCGCCGCAAGATGGCCGGCGAGACGGGTGCAGACCTCGCCGCGTAGCCAGGTGTATTGCCCCGAGAGGACGAAGCGTCCGCCCTTCCCGAGAACCTTCCCCAACCCCACGCTGGGTCCCGAGAGGCGGCTGTCCGAGATGCCCTCACCCAGCACGGCGGTAACCCGCTGGACGAGGTCTATCTGGCCGCAGGTCGGACACGGTAGGGCGCCTCGCACCGTTGGCTCCGCTCGCTCAGCGGTGCCGGCGGCGCCGCGAGCCACTGCTCCAAAAGCTGACTGTAGACCGGCGCCGACATCGGCGCACCACGGACCACTGACCTGCGCGACCCGGCGGCCATCCAGCGGGCGCGGGCCTTCCCGTACCAGCTCATGATGGCGCACGCGCGGGCCGGCAACACCGTACCGGCGGTCGTGCGGGAGGCGCTGGAGGCGGCGATGGAGGTCGCCAGCGCCAACGTCCCGGCGATCGAGGGCCAGGTGTACGTCTGTTTGGACGTGTCGGGCTCCATGGAGTCGCCCGTAACCGGGTATCGCCCGGGCGCCACCAGTAAGGTGCGCTGCCGTGACGTCGGCGCGCTCATCGCGTCGGTCCTGTTGCGCCGTAACCCGCGCGCGACGGTCTTGCCGTTCAACGATCGGCTACACACGGTGGCCCTGGACCCGCGGGACAGCGTGTTCACGAACGCGGAACGGCTGGCGGGTCTGCCGAACGGGGGGACGAACTGCTCCCTGCCGCTAGCGTGGCTGAACGCCGAGCGTCGGCACGCGGACCTGGTCGTCTTCGTGTCGGACTTCGAATCGTGGATCGACAGCCAGTCGCGGCCCCGGACTCCGTGGGCGCGGCCGACCGAGACCATGCGCGAGTGGGAGGCGCTGCGGGCGCGGTGCCCGCAGGCGAAGCTGGCCTGCATCGATCTGACGCCCTATGGCACCGTTCAGGCTCCCGAGCGCGCGGACGTGCTGAACGTCGGCGGCTTCTCGGACGCGGTGTTCGACGTGCTGGCGGCGTTCGCCCAGGGCGGCCTGGCGGCCGACCACTGGGTGGGCGTCATCGAAGGGGTCGCGCTATGACCTAACCCCCAGCCCCGCGACAAGGGTATAATCTGCTCGCGGCGAATGCAGCAGGAACTACATTTGGACCGGTGTGGCGGCGGGAGCGGGCCGCGAGGCCCGTTCCCGTTACGCGCCCGGAAGTGTTTCTGCGCCCCTCGTCGCCGCGCTGCTAAAGTACATTCGGGCTGAATGCGGCCGAGACTACAGCTGTTAACTGTTTCCGTCTCGGCCACCCTCGTCAGCCCGCTTGACGTGCGACTCTAGGTCGGAGCCGAATGCTGCTGAGACTACATCTTCACCTGATGCTTCCCCGGCCTGAGAACCGGGGGCCGGCGGTTCGCCGCCGGTTGCCGTCTCAGCAATCCTCGTCGGCTCCGCCCACTTCGCCCGGACCGCGCCCCTCGTCGTCCCGCTCGGTGTCATGACCGCGGCATCCGCGACTCGCCCTGGTGAGTCAGTGCGTCATCCGGAATAATGAAATAGTGGGAATGGAATTGCGGGGAGATGGCGTGACAACATTGACGATGCTCATAGAGCTGCCCGAAGAGCTGGTCCTGCTGCTCGGGTCTCCCGAGAACGCCGTGGCCAAGGCTAGAGAATCTCTCATCCTAGAGTTGCTCCGTGAAGGCAGTATCGGCCAGGGGAAGGCGGCGCAGCTCCTGAACGTTAGTCGTTGGGAAATCCTCGATCTGATGGCCCGACATCAGATTCCCTCAGGGCCGGCAACCGCGGACGAGATGCGTCAGGAGATCGAGGACCTCCGCCGTCACGTTCACGGCGCCTAACACGGTGGCGGTCGTCAGCGACAGCAGCCCGCTGATTCTCTACTCCGCGATCCGACGCCTCGACCTCCTCCACGCGATATTCGACGAAGTGGTCGTGCCTGCCGCGGTCTATGCAGAGGTGGTGACCGGAGGGGGCGGCCGGCCAGGAGCCCCGGAAGTGCCAGGTACAGCCTGGATCAGCCGGCGACCGCTAGTCAACTCGCGGTTGATCTCGCCTCTACTAGCTACCCTCGGTCTCGGCGAGGCTGAGGCGATTGGCTTGGCCCTGGAGCTAGGCGGCGGCATTCCAGTGCTCATGGACGATTCGGCCGGTCGCCACATAGCGCGCGCCCGTGGCCTCCGGGTTCTCGGTAGTGCCGGTGTACTCGTCGAGGCAAAGACTACGGGGCTGATTGTCCGGGTTCGTCCCGTCCTGGATGAGCTGCGCACAGCGGGCCTCTGGCTCGGCGCTGGGGCGTATCGTACCTTGTTGGCGCTTGCTCAAGAATGACTCGCCTCGTCGTTCCGCCGGGTGCCCGCCACCGGGGCGGTCGCCGCTACGACTGTCCGTGATGTAGTACCCTTTCTATCGTCGCCCGCCCGCCGGTTCGGCGGGGCCGGGCAGCGACTGGCGATGGAAGGGTGATCGCGCATGGCGTCTCACGGCCCCTCGCGTCTCACTTATACTCTCCGCGCCGGGCGCGCGGCGCTGCTCGGCCTCGGCCTGGCAGTGGCCCTCGCCGGGTGCGGCCCCGCCGCGCCCGCGCCGAGCGGCAGCGCGCCGGCGAGGCAGCCGGCCGCGCCCTCCGGCGCCACGGCGAGCGCGCCCGCGGCCAGCGCCCCGCCCACGGCCGGGCCGCCCATTCACTTGGTCGCCAACTACGCCGCCCGCGGCACCGGCCACTCCGGCATGTGGCTCGCCTACGAGGGCGGCTACTTCCGCGAGCAGGGCCTCGACGTCGAGCTGACGAACATCACCAGCACCTCACCCAGCCTGCAAGCGATGATCGCGGGGCAGGTCCAGATCGCCGGCCTCGACCCCAGCTCCAGTATCCAGGCGACGGTCAACGGCGCCGACGTGGCGCTGCTCTTCGCCGGCAGCAACCGCCCGCTCCACTCGATGATCGTCAACCCGCGCATCACGGACCCGCAGGTCCTGCGCGGCAAGATCATGGGCATCACCCGACTGGCCGGCGCCACCTACACGGCCGCCGTGCTGGCGCTGGACCAGGTGGGCCTCCAGCCCGACCGCGACGTGGCATTGCGGCAGTTCGGCGAGAACTCGGCCATCCTGGCGGCCCTCACCAGCGACCAGATCGACGCCGGCATGCTGTCGCTCCCGCATACCGTCATGGCCCAGCGGGCCGGCTACCAGGAGATGGTGAACCTGGGCGCGGCGGGCATCGAGTACCCGACAGTCGTCGTCGGGGCGCTCCGCCCCTGGGTCGCCGCGAACGAGGAGGCGGTGCGCCGCTTCGCGCGGGCGTTCGTGCAGGGCATCCATCGCTTCCGCACCGACAAGCCGTGGGCGCTCGACGTGTACCGCCAGTACCTGCAGATCGACGATCCCGACATCCTCGAACAAGCCTACGCCGAATACCTCCGCTGCTGCCCGCCCGTGCCCTACGTCAGCGAGGAGGGCGTCGCCCGCCTGCTCGCCGACCTGGCGGCCGACGACCCGCGCTTCGCCGGCCGCCAGCCCACGGACTTCATCGAGTCCCGCTACCTGCGCGAGGTCGAGGCGTCCGGTTTCCTGCAGACCATCGGCATGACGCCATAAGCGCTGGGCCGCGAGGCATGGCGCCAGACTCTGGGACGAGGGGCGAGTGACATGGAACGCGAGCGGCTGCGCGAGCGCGAGCCGGAAGCCGCGCTGAACATCTACGACCGCATCGTGGCCCGCCAGCAGGCGATCCTCGAGGCGCAGAAGACGTGGGAGCAGATCGTGCGCGGCCGCGAGCGCCGCTGGGAGGCGACGCCCTGGGGCCGCGTGAAGTGGCTGACCGGGCCGCGGCTGCACACCGCCATGCGCACGATGAGCCACTACATCACGCAGCTGCCGCCCGGCGGGCGCTCGAAGCGCACGCGCTTCCTGTGGGAGGCGCAGGGCTACGTCCTGGCGGGGCGCGGCTACAGCGTCATCGACGGCGTGCGCTACGATTGGGAGGCCGAGGACGTGCTGTGCCTGGTGCCCGGCGCGGTCCACCAGCACGTCAACGCCGATCCCGAGGCGCCCGCCGAGGTGATCTGGGGCTCCATGCAGCCGGTGGCCGAGCTGATGGGCCTGGGCGGCGTGGAGGAGCTGCCGGACGACGATCCCGCGCCCGCCCCTCTGGCGGTGCCGGCGGCGCCCGGCCCGCGGGGCAGCACGCAGTACGACGCGATGCAGCAGGCCGCCGCCGCCGAGGCCACCCGCCGCCGCGCCGACAAGGTGCTCGTGCCGGGGCGGATGCAGGCCTGGCAGATGTGCCGCCAGGGGCGGATCAAATACTACAGCGGCGATCCCGCGCTGGGCACGGCCACGCGCCTGATCCGCATGTTCGTGCAGGACCTGCCGGCCGGCGCGCGCTCGGGCAAGCACCGCCACTTCAACGAGGCGGCGCTGTACTGTCTGGAGGGGCGGGGCTACTCGATCGTCGACAACGTACGCTATGACTGGGAGACGGGCGACCTGAACATCGTCCACATCAACAGCACGCACCAGCACTTCAACGCCGATGGCGAGCGCGGGGCGCGGCTGCTGGCGATCCACTCCGGCTCGATCGGCGGCATCTTCGACTTCCTGGGCCAGCTCGAGGTCGAGCAGCAGGAGGCGGCCTCGCTCTGGCTGGCCCAACAGGGGGGCGAGGCGCGCGGCTGAGGCGCCGCCTCCTTGCCCCCGACGTTGGGGGAAGGGGCGGTGGGCCTTGTGAGCGCGGGCGCGGAATCGTCACACTATGGGAGACTTTCGGTGTGAGGAGCCGCGAGCGATGGCGAGCGACGGCCGGCAGGCAGGCGCGCCCCGGGTCGTGATCGTCGGCGGCGGGTTCGGCGGGTTGTATGCCGCCCGCGCGCTCGCCTCCGCGCCGGTCCAGATCACCCTCGTGGACCAGCGGAACTACCATCTGTTCCAGCCCCTGCTCTACCAGGTCGCCACGGCCGCGCTGTCGCCCGGCAACATCGCCCAGCCCATCCGTATGCTCCTGCGGCGGCACCGCAACGTCCGCGTGCTCCAGGCGCGGGCCACGGGCATCGATCTAGCGCGGCGGCGCGTGCAGCTCGCGGACGGCGCGCTCGACTACGACTACCTGATCCTCGCCGCCGGCGCGCGCCACTCGTACTTCGGCCACGACGAGTGGGCGCCCCTCGCGCCCGGCCTGAAGTCGCTCGACGACGCGCTGGAGATCCGGCGGCGCATCCTCTCGGCCTTCGAGGAGGCCGAGCGCGCCACCGACCCCCAGGTGCGCCAGGCGCTGCTCACGTTCGTGATCGTGGGCGGCGGCCCCACCGGCGTCGAGATGGCGGGCGCCATCGCCGAGATCGCGCGGCACACCGTCGTGGGCGAGTTCCGCAGCATCGACCCGTCCCGCGCCCGCGTCATCCTGCTCGAGGGCTTGCCGCGCATCCTGGCCGCCTTCCCCGAGGACCTCTCCGCCAGCGCCGAGCGCGCGCTGCGCAGCCTGGGCGTGGAGGTGCGAACGGGCGCCATCGTGACCAACATCACCCCCGACGCGGTGTACGTCGGCGACGAGAAGATCCCCACGCGGACCGCGCTCTGGGCTGCGGGCGTCGCCGCCTCGCCGCTCGGCCGCAGCCTGAACGTGCCGCTGGACCGCAGCGGGCGCGTGCTGGTGGAGCCGGACCTGACGGTGCCCGGCCATCCCGAGGTCTATGTGATTGGCGACCTCGCCGCCTTCACCCACCAGGGCGACAAGCCCCTGCCCGGCGTTGCCCAGGTCGCCATCCAGGAAGGCC
>Ga0209062_1000483_pt1 | contig 118321 bp, 105 predicted proteins | sample Coa_R2_2_FD_187158 | JGI IMG/M metagenome (GOLD analysis project Ga0209062, IMG submission 187158) | Surface soil microbial communities from Centralia Pennsylvania, which are recovering from an underground coalmine fire - Coalmine... | ecosystem: Environmental > Terrestrial > Soil >... | reverse complement strand
GCCGCGACCGCAAGGGAGCGGTTAACGCACCCCGCTCCCTTGCGGTCGCGGCTCGTTGAAAACTCACACGTAACTGCGGCCATCTGCTTAGCGATTGGGCAGTTGCCGGGTGATTCGGTCGCCGCAAGCGTTGTGAGTTGCGGCGCAATTGAGAGCCTCAATTGCGCCGCAACTCTGTACTTGACACATCCACGCGAAAGTCTGCTTCCGCAAGCGGTATGAACAACTCTGCGAACTCCTCCGGCAAGTTACTCCCATCCCATACGCGAAACACACCCAATGTGTCCACTCTTCCACCCACAACGAGCTTGCAGCCGCGCGTGATTAGCTCACGCAGCACAAGGTTGCGATCCACTTCGCCGCCGTAGTATTTCGGATCGATCACGCGAATTGCCGTATCCCACCCCAGCACAAACGCGGTTCCCGGGAAGAGTTCTGCCTTCTGGGCAAAGGTGGCTGCACGCGTCACCCACACGCCTCCGACCTTCGCAAACTGTGCGACTCGATACTCCACTTCTTCGCGCGGTAATTCTGGCTTGTCCACGTTCACCACACTCAATTCAAAGTGAACGTCCACCCTGAGCCGCTTCGCCGCGGCGCGAGCCAGCAAGATGTGTCCGTGATGTAGTGGATTAAACGAACCGGGCAACAGGGCGTGGGGCCTCGGATTGGCGCGCACAGTGCCAGATTCGACACAAACGGCGAAATGAGTGGTGAAGAGATCCCACATACATCAACCAGGATGGGGGCAAAACAGAAGAGCGCAGATAACGGATCAAAACAAGAGAAAACACACTTTCTGTCTTTTTCTGATCCGTATTATCTGCGTCAACTGCGGCTCGTTTTCTTAACGCTTCGCCCATTCCGGCGCGACAACCTGTCCGTTGGCGGCCAGCGCACGGGCACTCACTTGCAGCACGCGCAGAAATCCCTCACTATCAGCGTGGTCGAACGAACCGATGGCTTCCATGCTGGCGTTCGCTTCCGAGTACATCTGGTGCGGCACAGCTTCGGCCGCTTCAAACTCCGCCCGGCCCTTGTAGAGTTTCAGTTTGATTGTGCCGGTGGCGATGGCGTTGATGGGTGCGATTGCGGCGCGGGCCATGTGGGTGGCGAGATCGAAGCCATAGCCCTGATAGATTTGCTTGGCGACAAAGAGCGAAAGTTGATCGAAGAGTTCGCGGCCTCGGCGGTCGAGAACCAGTTGCAGGAGGTAGGCATACGCAGTGCCGATCAACTCCATGCCCGGAGCTTCATAGACGCCGCGGCTCTTGATGCCGACGAAGCGGTTTTCGACGAGGTGTGTGCAGATCCCGACGCCGTGCTTACCGCCGAGTGCATTGGCAGCCTGAATCGCTTCGAAAGCGGTCGTCTTCTTGCCATTGAACGCCGCCGGTCGGCCGTTCTCGAATCGTACGCTCACGCTTTCTGGCGTATCTGGAGCATTTTTGGGCAGCACTCCCATGCCTGGCGTGACGAACCAAGGGTCGGTGGTGAGGTGTTCCAGTTTGCCGGCTTCGTGCGTCAGTCCCAGGAGGTTGGCGTCGGTGGAGTAGGGCGCGTTCTTGCTGGCCTTGATGGGCAGTTTGTGGCCCTCGCAGTAGTCAATCATCTCTGTGCGACCGGGGAACTTCGCGAGAAACGCTCGGTCGCGCCACGGCGCGTAAACGGTGAATTCCGGCGCGAGCATATTCGTGCAAAGCTGGAATCGCACCTGATCGTTCCCGCGGCCGGTGGCGCCGTGACTGAGTACCTTGATGCCGCGTTTCTTCATTTCGGGGACCATCCCCGCAACGATGACGTGCCGACCGATGCCGGTGGTGTTCCAGTACGCGCCTTCGTACTTCGCCTGGAACTGGATCACTTCCACGCCGCTCTCCGCAATCATGTCGTGCAGCGGAATGGCAACATAATCCGCAGCGCCACAGGCACGCATCCGCTTTTCGATTTCGCCGAAGTCAGTTTCGTCCGGCTGGGCGATATCGGCGGTGAAGCAGACGACCTTCACGCCGTGTTCGGTGAGCCACTTGGTCACGGTGCAGCTATCCAGTCCGCCACTGGCAGCGAACGCGACGGTTTGGCCCTTCAGATCAGCAACAGTAGTCATGGTGTTTCCTTGCTGGTGGGTGTTCGTTAACGTACCAGTGGTTGAAACCCTCGGCTATTCCTGCCTCCTCTTCGAGGTCGCATTTGGACCCCAACGGGGTCACCGGCAATAGCCAGGGATTTCAATCCCGGGTACGGTTGGTCCATCCATGCCTCCATTCACGCGGTTCGTCATCTCCGATTTGCTACTCGCGGAAGTGATCGAACACGGGCGGCGCGAGTTGCCAAACGAATGCTGCGGTTTGCTCGCGGGGCGCATCGCCGAAGGTGTGGGTACGGTGACGACACGCTTCACCATCGGCAATGATGCAGCCAGTACAACCGAATACGAAACGAACGCTCGCGACTTATTCGTTGCGTTTCGCGCGATGCGGAGAGATGGCGCCGAACTCCTGGCGATCTATCACTCTCACCCAGCATCAGAACCCGTACCGAGCCGCCGCGATATCGAACGCAATACCTACGGCGAGAGTGTCGTTCACCTGATTGTTGGATTCGCGAATGCGGAAGTAACGGTGCGGGCATGGTGGCTCACGGAGATGAACTACCGCGAGGTGGAGATTACCGCCGAACACCCATGAACCGAACCGTTGTGTACCGACTGCGGAGAAGTTGCGCGGCCCGCTCGGTCAACCAGCCATCAAGGTAGACCTCTTCCAAACTCGTAAGGCAGGGAGTTTCCGTGAGTTCGAGTGCTTCTTCGTCGGTCAATCCCTGACGGCCATTCAGAAGCCGGCCGCGAATCCCCAGCGTTCGAAGTTGTTGCAACCGCGGGCAGCGCGTGACAACAGAGATGTGTTCGGGCGAAATGCGGCAGCGGCCGAGGTACAACTCCGTGAGCCGGTCGATTTCCGGAATTCGAAACACCTTCGCCGCCGTTTCATAGGTGGCGTCGTAAAGGGTCAAAACTTGAATGGGTGTTGCTGCGAACAGTTGTGTGTGGTGCTTGAGCAATCGCTTGCTATCGATCACCCGGACGCCGCAGATGAATCCGCGGCGAAATGTGTCGTCCCACTCGATCCCACCTACCTGTGGAATCTCGCCAATCCACGCCGCATTGTTCTTTTTGTAAAGGGCTTCCGCGCGAAAGTGCGCCGCGTCGTAGGCTCGCGGTTTGTCCGCTTGAGCAACCTGTAGCCGAATAAACTCTGCTCGCTCGGGGTCGCCATTCTCGTCGAGCCAGTCGGCGTAGACGAGTCGCACCGTGTCATCTTCGGGGTTCGTGCAGATGGCGTGCAGGAACGGCTCGTGTCCGGGTGGCGGCATGGAGTTTCTCGCAACTCATAACCACAATACCAACACCGTACACCTTACAGCGGTTCAGTTGAAAGCTCCCACGCTCACGCGGGGAGTGCAATGGCAATTCTCTGTTTTGCTATTCTCTTTTCGAGCGTGCAACGATATTCCGCTGCGCCATGAAGCCGCATTCTCGCGCGAATCATATCGCGTTCCGTCGGGCGGTGGGGGCGTCGGCGCTCCTGCACATTGTCGCGGCTTTTGCGCTCGTGTGGGTTGTGCGGCCGAGCGAGGAGCCGAAGCCGGCGCAATCGGGCATCGACACACATGCGGCGGACGAACCGCAGGTGCGGATGCACCTTGTTGAAGATACAGCCACAAGTGTGGAGATTCCGTCGCAGCCGGTGCCGCAACCCAGTAGCACGAGGCCATCGCAGGAATCTTCGCCGCTTTCCGACAAACCGTTTGCGTTCACCACTCCGCGTACTCTTCCCGCCGAACTACTCACACTCCTGCGGAAACCCGCCACCCAGACTGGCGCCGTCGCCGAAACGCCGATTCGGCCCAGTTCCGCGAACATGGGAATGACCGATCCCAACGTCAAGCCCATCAGCGGCACCAGCGCGAAGTCCATTTCCGGCCCGCAAGCGATTCATGGTGTGCTCAAGCCAAACCAAATCGTTGTGTACGTTCTCGATTGTTCTGGCAGCATGGGGGCTGCGGGGAAGTTCGACCTCGCTCGCGCTGCCCTCCTTGTCACCTTGCAGCAACAACCACCCACCGTTCGCTTTCAGATCATTGTGTATGCGCGGGACGCCGCTCCGCTGCTGGCATCCGATGGTCAAGCTCTTCTCGCGAACGAAGCGAATCTGCGCCTCGCAGCCACGAAACTCGCGGCGTTGACCGCTCGCGGAAAGAGCAATCACCTCGCGGCCGTCAGCGCAGCGCTCCGTTTTCATCCGGAGGTGATCGTGATGCTCACCGACGCCGAGGAACTCACGCCCGCGACCTTCAAGCCGGTCCTGGCTGCCTCTTCGCAAACTGTGTCGGTGTGTATGGGACACGTCACAGACAACGGCGTACAAAAGCTGCGGGAATTGAAGTAGAGGAGTCTGCCATGCCCAAGAAGACGGGAGAGGGGCTGGGGGAATCCGCGGGGGGTTCCTCCAACAGGCTGAAATCGTGGCCGCGTCCGCACTTCTCGCCCGGCGGTGGCAACGCACTACTTTTTTATGTTGTATTCGGCAAATTCGACCTGGAGAAGCCGTTCAGTGCGTCGCAGTATCGCTCGAACGGTCCGGGCGATTGGCTGGAAGTGTTTCAGTTGACACGCGACGAGAATGCCGACGACATCGCAAGCTACCAATCTGGTCCGATCTGGGAACAACTCACACGCGATGCGCCTGTGACGGCGGCGGAGGCTTTGAAAGCTCCTCAAGCGGTTCTGGCTCGCGCTGAGGTGGAGGACCCCGAGACACTCGACTACTTCCGCGATGCCATTGGCGTTGTGACGTGGCTGCTCGATGTTGGCGGTCTGAGTGTTTACGATCCGCAACGGTTGTGGTTGTGGTCGGGGGATGAGTGGCGCAGCGACATCTTCGACCCGAGTGAACCGCAACCGCAGGAACACACCGTCATTCTGATTTCGGATGAAGATGACGGCACGCAATGGATACACTCTCGCGGCATGCGGCAATATGGAAGACCCGACCTGAGCGTACACGGCGTCGGTCCTGAACATCTGGATGCCGTGACGCAAATGATCGATCGATTCATTCCGGGACAGGCAAACGGAGTGGTGATCCCCGAGGGGCAAGAGATTCGAATGGCGGGATTGCCGCCCGGTGGGGTGTGCCGACACAGGGGTGATCTGGAAGATCCCGACTTCAACAACGTTCACGTCGAGATTGAATGGCCAGCGGGAGCGCTGCGGAAGTGACGAGGAACACGTTCCACATGCATTGCCACTCAGTTCACCCCTTCGGTGAGTTCCCGGCACCCAGCGGGAGTGGGGCCGACTGTCCCTCGCGGAGTTCCCAGTACCGGCCTGGCGTAAACCCTTCCCATGTCTGAGTTTGACCCCACGACCACTTCACCGTAACACGGACGACTTTGCCTCCCGTGCCCAGACCGAAAAGGATACGCGAGTCCTTAGCGGACATGTAGCTCCCTCCACCCTTCGCGAAGCGGACCAAACGTCGGGTATCAGTTTCGAGAATCACGGTTGATCCCACGACATCGCGATTGTCACGCCCCATCAACTTCACCCCAACCCATGTTGCCGGCGCGTGTTCCGCAACCACGTTTCGCAATACCGCAACGGGCGTGTTGGTGTGAACGGCAATGAAGTCGGGCCAACCATCGTTGTTCAGATCGCCAAGTGCCAGCCCTCGGCCGATCGCCGGCGTTTGAAAGTACGGTTCCGTTTGCGGTCCGACTTGCTGGAAGAACCGGCGTCCCTCCCGTTCAACGTTTTGCAGTAGAACCGGTCGCTGCTTCACATGGCTGGGCAGCGTGTGAAAAACGTGCCCGTTTAAGATCAGAATGTCTTCCCATCCGTCGTTGTTCGCATCTACAAAGCCGGAGCCGAATCCGACGAAGTGCTGACCGATGCCAGCGATCCCCACCGCACGACTATGGTGGATGAAACTCTCGCGGCCGAGGTTCAGGTACAGAGCGTGAGACTCGCCTTGGAAGTTGGTCACCCAGATTGACGGGCGTCCACTGCCATTGTAATCACCCACATCAGCGCCCATGCTTCCGTTTGGCTTTCCCATTTCATCGGCCGCCACCCCAGCTGCTTGAGCGACCTCATCGAACACTCCCCCACGGTTCAGAAACAGGAGATTGTTGGTCGTATCGTTGGCCACACAGATATCGGGCCGGGTGTCGTCGTTCACATCTGCCAGGATTACGCCCAACCCGTGGCCCTTCGCGCGAGGCTCCAGGATCGACCACCGGCGGAAACTCGTTCCTTTTTCGTTGTGAAACAGCAAATGTTCCAGCGGTTGGAATCGCTGCGGTGGACAGATGTCGCGTCCTGCACCGGCGGTTCGACCCAGACATTCCGGGTGATTGGCGAAAGACCAGTTACAGTAGCGGCAGACGTAGAGGTCCGGGAACCCATCACCGTCGAGGTCCGCCCAACCGGCACTGGTACTCCACGAGTCATCTTTGAGGCCGTGCTCCGCGTTGACCGCGACAAATTTCCGACCACCTTTACCGTCGGACTCGTTGTGGAACAACTCAAGGCGCCCGTAGCCAGTCACCACAAAGTCCGGCCAGCCGTCCCGGTCGTAGTCGGCCACCGCGACGCCATGTGTGTACCACCAGTCCACTATACCGAGGCCAACCTTCGCGGTCACATCCTCGAACTGGAAGTTCCCCAGGTTGCGGTACAGCTTACACGGGTAACCTTTGATCTGCTTCTTCTCGGGACCGTCGAAGTATCCACCACCGGCCACGAAGACGTCCTGCAGGCCGTCCCCGTCGAAATCCAGGAGACCAACTCCGCCCCCAAGCGACTCAAGCAGGGTGGAATGGTTAGCTTCTTCGCCGTTGCGGTAGGTGAAGGTGAGTCCGGAACCGGAAGTCGCGTCGCGAAACCACGCCGGCCCGACTGCAACTGCGTCGGGTTCGGAGTTCGGGTGAGAACCAGTTGACGGCGTGGCGTCTCCGCTGGAGGGCAATGCCCACCATACACCTCCAGCGGCAACGATGACGAGCACAATCAGAGCGATACCACGACGAATCCACCGAGCAGTGCGAGAACCAATCGCGGGTGGCGCAGTCATATTTCCCCGTCACAGGAAGGCTATCGTGCGAAACTCACGGCCACGATCCAACTGACAGATATCTGACTCATTCCGTTCACTTCGGGGGTCCGCCCTGGATGCGGAGAAATCGCTTGTGGTAGGTTTCTGCTTCGGCCAGTCGGCCCGCTGCACGCAGGTAAGCCGCGAACACGAAATTGGCCTGCGGGTTTTCCGGCGACAATGCAATCGCGTGCAAAAGGTGTCGCTCCGCCACGTCGAATTGCCTCTCATCGATGGCGAGGGAGCCGCGTTCGATGAGCGCCATGAGATTATCGGGTTGGGTGACGAGTATCTCGTCGAGCAGTCGGCGTGCGTCGTTCGGTCGCCCCGTGTTTCGATAGATGAGTGCCAGTGAATACTTGACCGGATCATCATCGGGATCGTTTTGCAGAAGACGTTCGAGATGGCCCGCCGCCGCCAACGGCGATTCTTGAAAGATAGACATCGCCAGTTGAAACTGGGCATCGTGGTGATTGGGGTCCAGTTCAAGCGCGGCGCGAAAATCGGCAAGGGATTTGGGTTTATCGTTGGCGTATGCGTGGGTCAGTCCTCTCCAGGTCAGACCTTGAGCCTGGTCGGGGCGATTGGGCCGCAACCGGAGCCACAGTTCCGTGCTTTGCTGCACCTTCAGTAAGAACGGAAAAGCCTTGCCGCCGGGAAGGGTTTCGATCTGAGCATATGCGAATAGCAACGGTTTGAGCCCCCCAATGATCGCCGCCTCCAGCGTCAGTGGGTCGGCCGCATCCCCGCGCGCAAGACACTCCGACAGCGCCGCTTCCACCTCCGACCAGTCTCCCTGTTGCTGCATCCGAAGGAGGAACCGTTCACGATCGAGCGAAGCATCCGTCGGAAACTTCCCCCGCGCGACAGTAAGTTGCGAAGCGGCCTCTTCGTACTTCTCCGCTCTCCGCGCCGTTCTGGCAAGGAGGAGGAAAACGGTCGGGTCGTCCGGTCGGAGAGCAAGGCACTTGTCCAGACGGCTTTTCGCCTCGGAGAAGTCACGCTGATCGAGAGCGCGTTCTGCTGCGGCAAGGTGGTAACTGGCCCGCAAGTGCTGACCGAGGAAATACCCGACCACGACAAGTGCAAAGAAACCAATGACTGCGTACTTCATCCAAACTCGACCACCCTTCGCGGTTGTTGACGGCGAGGAGTTGAGAGTTTGCGGGCGCTGAGAATCAGAATGCCCAGATCGATTTGCACGCATGAGAGAATATTTTTGGTGAGGACGGCAAGTCCACTCTAGCACGCCGGCTCACCGGAGCAAGGCTCGGACGGTTCGCACAGACCAATGGGAGTTGAATGTGCGTATAAACGCTCGCTCCCGCGAGCAAAATGCTCGCGGGAGCAAAGAGTGACGACCCGGGCGAAGAACGAAGATCACACGGATTGATCTTCGTACTCGTCGTCGTATTCGTCGTACTGTTCGTTCCCGCCATTCTCCTGCGGCGTATTGGCAAACTCCGTGCTGGACGGATTGTGGGCGTCGATGGAGCGGAGCAGTTTCGCCGCTTCTTCCAGCTTGTGCCCCATGCAGCAAACGCTGATGACCAGTTCCGCCAGCGCCGCGAACGGCAACCCGTCGCTCAACTCCACCCACTTTGCCAGGTCGGGAGCCGTCAACTCCGGCACCTTGCGACCGAGGTAGGCTTCACGCATCCGGGCGTCCGGGGCATCGATGCGGAGAATCCGGTCGAAACGTCGTGGGCGGGAAATAATCCGGCGGTCGAGTTTCTCCGGGTAGTTCGTCGTTGCAATATTCACCGCCTTATCGACCTGGTGGTTGCCATCGAGCCACTGAAGCAAATCGGAGTCGCCGTAGTGAGCGATAGTCGCGTCGATATCTTCAAAGACACACACCATCGGCCGTTGCGGCTCCACATCGCGGAACTTCCGCATGCACTCGATGAAGTGTCCCGGATACTGGCAGTAGAACGCCACGTGCCCATCGGCAATTACATCCGTGATGATCTGGTTGACGAGCGAGGACTTCCCGCAACCCTGCTTGCCATAGAGCAAGTAACCGCGACGATGGAGGAAACCATAACGGGCGAAGCGATCACCACAGGCCCAGAATTGCTTAATTTCGTTCTGCACCGTCGCGGGGAGGCTATCCGGGAAGTGAATGAGTTCATCAGCCTGAAGCTCGCGCGCCCGATAAATCGGATGGCCGCAATTATCGAGCGACGCCGTGTACGCACCGGGCGGGAGTATGTCGGTCGTTCGACCGCACACCTGAAACGTATTCGGCCCCGTAATCATCCACTGGTAGCCGTACTCGTTGTGAACGGGAAGTCGGTTCACCATTGCGTCCTCGTGAGGTGAGAGGGTGCGAAACAGACTCTATCAGAAGGTTCGTGGTTCGCGCGGCGAAATTCAGTTGGGAGAGTTGTAATCGGGAACAGACAGAGATGCAGTGTCGGTAGCGGTAAAGAACAGCAGAAATGAATCACAAAAACACAGACAGAGAAAGACAAACACAGAGTAAAGATAAGGAGCGAGTTCTGACGGGATTACAGGATCGACTGGAATGATTCCTACCGTCCCGTTCATCTTGTCACCCTGTCCTCTTTCGCCTTTTTCTGTGTTGTCTTCCCTCTGTGTTCTCTGTCTCTGTCTGTGGTTAATCCTGATTTTCCGGCGCTGGCTTGATCTCGAACTTGTGGGGCACGGGCGTTGCGAGTTTGTAGACCTCTGTCTGAGCGGTATCAATCTTGTCCATCCGCTTCTTCAGTTCCATCGGCTTGCGTTCAGCCGCCACATCGGCGAGCCAGTCCGGCGCGTTGAACATGACTACGCCGAAGAACCGCTGTGCGACCAGGGCATTCTTCGCGTTGATCGCTTGCAGCACTTTGTTGCCCTGTTCCCAGACAGGACCGGCAGTCACATTACCGAGATTCACACCCGCAGCGAGATCCTTGGCCGAGAACTTACCCAGCCCCACGCCATCGATACTCACGGTGTAGTCGTCGTCCTTCAGCCCTTTTACAGTTAGCCCGTAATAGTTCAGGTCTTTCAGTTCGTTGGTGTACGGCAGCATCGGTAACCAGTCTTTTTGCATCGGCATGGGCAGCGCATTGTCGGTGCGCGTGAATGTTCCTCCGTTCGCCGTGAAGCCGGTTGCGTCGTCAACCTTGCAGTTCCGCACATCGGCCTGCGACCCACCCTCCTTTACGGTAATGACGACATCGCTCACAAGAGCCGGAGCGTGCAACCCGGTGAGGATCGCATGCGCCATGAGCAAGCCGCCGGGCGGGGAGGTGTGGAAGCCATCGTAATACGGCACCGCCTTCTTGGCCTTGGGGTCGTCCATTTCCATCTTGTCGGTGGCGGCGCGTGTGATGGCATACTGATCGACGAAGCTCACCTGATACTTCGCCGCGAGACCCTTGAGCGGAGCGTAGAACTGCTTCTGCGTTTCAACGTACTGTGCGCCGTTGGTCTTATTACGGCGATCGACGGCGTTGGGCGAAAGCAGCGCCACGCGAGCACCGGCTTTGTTCGCCATGTCCAGCATGGCAGCCGTTTTCTCAACGAACACCTTGTTACCGTTCTCATTGAACGCGCCGTATCCGCCGTCGTTCATGCCGAAGTTGATCGTGATGGCGGTCGGCTTCTCCGCCAGGACATGATTTTGAAATCGCCCCGCGCCGCCATTGGCGGTATCGCCACCGATACCTGCGTTGAGGAACGTAAAGTTCCCCTTGGGCATCCGCGTGGTGAGGTACAGCTCGATGTAGGTGGAATACTGGTATTGCGCGGTGATACTGTCGCCGAGGAAAACGATGCGGTCATTCGGTTTGAAGAAGAAGTCCTTGTCTCCTTCCGCTGCGGCCGCAATCGGTTTGGGATCGGCAGCGGAAAGAGGTTTCACAGACGGCGAGAACCCGAGTGTCAGCGTGGCCGCACCTGCGACCAAAGCGAGCAAGGCAAAGAGCCGGAACATGGGTTGAACCTCGTGCGGAAAGATGGATAAGGCGAATTGTAAGTGGGGGGAGGGTCGTCCCCAACAAAGAAAGGTGTGCGCAGTCTCGGTTCTTGGTGAGATGAAGGTAGTAAATGAGAACGCGGCTGCCGCGTTCTCATTTACCGAACCGCCGATCGCCTCGACGATCTGAGATGTCCACAACAGCACGCAAGCGTTACACGATTGAGTGCGATCGGCTCCCCTCGTTGTCGGTCTTTACTTTACGGAGGTGACTTTGAATTCCTTGACGTCAACGTTGCTCTTCACGGTTCCTATGCCGATTTTTGCTTCGGTATCGAGGTTGAACTCTCTCTTCTCTGTGAAAACGGTCTTGCCGTCCACGGAAACCGCCATTCCTTCCGGAGTGATTAGCCACCGAAGCGTATAGAACGTGTTGGCCTTCAACGTCGTCTTCGAGTTCGAAACAATACCACCACCATTTTTTAACGGACGATGAACTCGCAAGTCCCGGTTAGGCTCACAGTTGAAGGTCAAGTCCAGTCGATCACGGGCCTGGATTTTGATCTCTTCGGCTTCGGTCCTGGCGACAAGGAGGATATCCACGCTGCCCTTGTAGGACTGCCGGGTGGTTACCTTCGTGTTCGGTGGAATGCGGAGGTAGCCCTCCTTCGTCACTTCAGTCTTTCCAAGATCCAAAAACAACCAGGACTCTTTCTTGAGCTCCACCAAATCTTTTTCCACATCGGAAGCTTCATCATCTTTTTTCGCTTTGGTGTAGTCCTTGATGGCTGTTGTGTAGGCTATCTCCAACTGCGTTCTGGCCTTGGTCAAACGCGTGCGAAGATCCGCAGGCATGTCCAATGGCCATTCTTCCTTTGCTTCGAACGCCTCACGTTGTTGTTTGAGTTCATCGGTGAGCTTCTTGTTCCCGGCGTTTCGGGCTGTCTCCTCACGCTTCTTGTACCAGGCAACAACCTCGGATCGAAGTTTGGCGACTTCCGTCTCGTAGGCCGCTTTGGCCTTGAGTATCTTCTTCTTGATGGGGTCATCCTGGGCAATCGCAAGGACACTGGAGAACACGACCATCACCATTGCCGGTAGAACGCGTGTAAGCATGATGACTCCAGGGGCGGATTTGTGAGAAAGGGATGGTTCGCTCGTCGTCTGTCATTGCTTTGGAAGAATGCGAGTCACTTTGAATTCCTTGACGTCGACTTTACTTTTCACGGTTTGGATGCCGAGTTTGGTTTCGATGTCGAGGTTGTACTCTTTCTTCTCCGTGAAAATGCTCTGACCATTCACGGAAATTGTCATTCCTTCCGGAGTCAGCAGCCACCGGATCGTATAGAACGTGCCGGGCCTTAAAGGCATCACCTTGGCGGTTGCGATCGAACCGCTTTCCGGAGTGTCCTCTTTCCCATCCGGGCGACAAACGCGAAGCTCTTTGGGATTGATCTCCCAATTGAAGATCACGCACGATCCACGATGAGCGTAGAGGCGGATGTTTTCGGATTCGGTTCTCGCGACAAGAAAGATTTCCACGCCACCCTTGTAGGACTGCCGGGTTGTCACCAACGTGTTCGGGGGAATGCGGAAGTAGCCATCCTTCACCTCGACTTTGCTCAGATCCAAAAGCGGATAGAACTCTTTCCTCAACTCCAGCAACCCCTTTTCCACAGCAGCGGCTTCACTGTCTTTTTTCGCGATGAGATATTCCTTGATGGCCGTTGTGTAGGCAGCCTCAAGCTGCGTTCGGACCTTGGTCAGGCGTGTGCGAAGATCCGAAGGCACGAGTAATTCGCCGCTTTCCTCGAAGGTCTTGCGATCCTCCTTGATTTGATTGAGGGCGTTCTTGTCGGCGGCTTTGCGTGCGGTCTCTTCCCGCTTGTCGAGCCACTCCTCAACCTGCTTGCGGTACTGGCGCATGTCCTTGTCGTAAGTAACCTTGGCCGCGAACAGCTTTTCCTTGATCGGATCCTTGTCCTCGCCCGCGGCGACGCACGCCACACCAACCAGAAGAGCGATCACAATGAGACGGCGCAGCATGACACGTACCGTGAGTCGCAACGTAACGTACTCAGAGTTACGTGAGCATAACTTCACAGCGCGGTTGGTGCAAGCATGTTGACACTGAGGTGTCAGGCGCCAATAGAAATGTCCTCTGAGGTGGCGTCAGCTTGAACTGCTTGATGGATTACCGCCACGAACGATTCCGTGCGGGACGGTTGGGTGTCTTTCGGGCAATGACCAAAAAAGCGAGGAGGCGAATCCAAAGGCCAGTTTCAATCCGCAAAACCCTCCTACACCTTCTTGAATCGCGTCACGAGTTCAAAGGTCCCGTCGGGAAGTGGGTTCTTTTCGTAGTCGCCGAACAAATTCGGGCTGTCTTTCTGCAGCACGTCGAGCATCTTCCCGGCGAGTTTGCGAATTTCCGGCTCCGCGAAGGACGAACCGCGTTGCTCGAAGAAGTGCCGCAGCGCCCGAGCGTTCGCTGTGACGAAGATCTTGGTCTCGGTTGCGTTGGGCAGCACGCTTCGGGCAGCTTGGCGTGCGGTTTTTCGCCGCGTGGTGCGATCCGCGCCGGGCGGAAGCATTGCGGCAGTTGCAGCTTGAGGGTCGGCTAACTTTGTGTTAAGCGCTTCCGCGAGTTTGATGTACGCCTCGTGCGATTGCTTCACGGCTTCCAGCCAGATTGCGTGCAATTCTGGGTCGTTCGCGATAATGTCCGGCTCGACGTACTCCGCAACCGACTCATCGACGTAACGTTGCGAAAGCTGACTGTACGCCCAACCAGCTCTGTGACGCACCAATTCGTGTGTCAGCGAGCGCGATACGCCGGTGATGAGTAGGTTCCACACCGCGTGTTCGAGAACCGAGCCGTGGCCGACTTCCTTGATATGCGTGAGGTAGGTGGCGTTCCCGCCTGGCCGCGGCTTCGCGAAGCTCATGTAGCACGTGCGCCCGGCCGTTTCGGTCAGCACTTCGGCCGCAACTTCGCTGTCGCTTTCCCAACTCACACCGTGCTCCGCAAGGAAGCGACCGAGCTCAGCGGCATCGACAGTTTGCTTGCCGACGACGTACACCGATGGTCCCGTAATGATGCGAATTCCGGTGTTCACTTCTGCGGCCGCTGTGGGAGTTGGCACAACCATGTGCGGAATCCGTCCGTGAGTTATGATGCAATTCTACTCATCGACTGGATTGCCCAAAGGAATTGAATGCGAACGCCAGATTCGTCGGCGAGGAATGGGCTAAACTTCCCACATGCAAGCCGAAACCGCCCAGCAAGTGAAGCCGACGATTCGGAAAACCAACCATTTGGGAATGACAATCCCGTGTTCAGCGGGTTGTCGGTCATTTCTTCGGCCTCGTTTCGATCTTCACCCCGCGTGCTTCCCCCTTGAACGAATGCCCGAACAGGCAGACCAGCGCGACGATTACCACGACACCGACCACACCGACCACAACGCAAACCATGTATACCTGTTCCATTGGAGTTCCCCTGTGTCATTCTTCCACGATCGGTCTTCGCTGCACTACCTTGTTGACAATAGCAACCAACCGAGTTGCCGAAAGGAATTGAATGCGGACGCCAGATTCGTCAGCGAGGAATGGGCTAAACTTCCCACATGTCCCCTTTTACCGTCTCCCCGGCGGCGGCGCATGAACTCCTGCCCGCATGTCGGCTGCTCTTTAGCGATGGCAGCGCGGAACATTGCCGCGACCGATTACTCGTGGACGGGGAGCCCATCAACCTCTTCGTTGCTCGCGGAAACGACGGCAAGCTCCACGCTGCGGCGCTGGTGCAGACGCTGCGCGGTGCATCGGGGGTTTCCTGGGCCCCGCGAGGTGATTCTCCCGAAGCCGAAGATGCCGTTACCACTGCGGCGTGCGAATGGCTCCGCGGGCGTGGGGTGAAGGTGTGTCAGGCGTTCGCGCCGGCAAGCGAAATGGCGAGCATGGCGCCACTGGAGCGAGCGGGCTTTCAGCATGTCACCCAGCTCGTGTTCATGCGTCATGAAGTTGATCGCCAGCGCGATGAACTGCGTCCGGAGGACTGGCTGGACCGCACGCTCTACCTCCCCGCATTTCGCGACGAGTTCGCCAAAACGTTACTCGCCACGCACGAAAACACTCTCGACTGCCCTGAACTCAACGGCGGGCGAACAGACGAAGAAATCGTCGCTGGATTTGATCTACCTGATCGGTCGACCGCAACCGCCTGGCACTTTCTCGCCAAACTCGACGGCCAGCCCGTCGGCCTCGTGATGATGAATCCGGGTGCGGAGACGCTGGAACTGTCGTATCTCGGCATTGTCCCCGCCGCACGCGGACGAGGAATCGGCGACAAACTCATGCGACTCGTTCTGGGTGCGGGATGTACGATTTTCAAAACCATCACGCTCTCGGTCGATGCGCGGAACACACCCGCGATGAAGCTCTATGCGCGGCACGGCTTTTTCGAATATGAACGCCGCGAAGTGTGGATCAATTCGTGGTCGGTCTAGCGCAACTTCATTCTGTTTTCGCTCAAGTTCGGTTCGATTGGCGCAACTTTGGCGCCAGCGCCATCTGCGCCCAAAGGTACCTCCTGGCGCGATTGCGGCGCGAATAGCTTCCGCGCGCGGCTCTGCCGACCGCGCCATGCAGGTTCCCCAAGTACCTCACACAACCGACCTTCCCCCGCGTTGGCGCAGTGTGTCCATGACAGATATTGAATGCAATCCTGAATTGCACCGGGGAGTTCATCCGTGCCACCCCGACTCGCGATCCGCGCGCCTGTTCAGCCAGAATCGCCCGCTCCCGCTTCACCGGCGGGTGCGGCGTCGCGTCCGCTCGCGCAAACGCTCGCCGACGCTGTGGCTGCTCGGATTGGCGTGGGCCGTTTCAATCTCTGGTTCCTCGGGCACACCCGGTTCGTTCCGCTCGGCAATTCGGTTGTGATCGCAGCGCGCAACCAGCACACGCAGGACTGGCTCGAACATACCTTCAGCGCCGCGGTGAAGGAAGCGGTTGCGGAAGTCTGCGGAACGGGCGTTTCGCTGCAATGGGTCGTGGATGAAGAATCTCTTGAGGAATTGCGGATTGCAGATTGCGGATTGCGGAATCAAGAGAAGGGACAAACTGAGCCGGTTGCTTCCAAGACCGAAAAGCGAGAGACGCAATCCACGTTGTCTGAGAAATCCGCAATCCGCAATCCGCAATCCGCCCTGCCTGGGAATCCAGCAAGCCATAAGTCACAGGTCACAATTCAACGGGATCTGTTTGGCGAGCCGGTGACCCCACCAAAGCCGAAAGCGAAGCGTGCGAACCCCGACGAAGCCGCACTCACCAAGCCGCTCGCCGCTCAGAAAACCGGCAGGCGATGGAAGTCGTTGGCAGAGTTCGTGACGGGTCAGTGTAATCGCGTGGCACATGCCTCCGCGCTGGCCGTGGTGGAAGAACCCGGCCAGTGCGCCAATCCGCTGGTCATTCACGGACCTGTCGGTACCGGCAAAACACATCTGCTCGAAGGCATCTATGCGGCATTGCGGCGACAAAGCGGAGAGCGGCCGTGCTACGTCACCGCGGAGGAATTCACGACGCGATTCGTGCAGGCCTCGCGATTGGGGAAGATGTCCGCGTTCCGGCGGCAGTTTCGCGAATGCTCGGCTCTCTTGCTCGATGATTTGCACTTCCTCGCTACCCGGAAAGCCACTCAGGAAGAATTCCTGCATACCTTCGATGCATTGGTGGCAGATGGCCGACAAGTTGTTGTGACAACGGACTGTCACCCACGGTTAGCCGATGAACTGATGCCGGAACTGGTGGATCGCTTGCTGGGCGGGGCGGTGTGGAGTCTACTTCCGCCGGACCCGGAAACGCGGCTGGAAATTCTTCGCAAGAAGGCATGTGGCGGAAGCCCCGCCATTCCTGATCCTGTGCTGAAGTCACTGGCGAACAGCCTTCGGGGCAACGTCCGCGAACTGGAAGGCGCGGTGAACAGCGTTCGCCATTACGCGAAGGTCACCGGCCGACCAGCCGACATGCAAACCGCCCGTGAAGCGCTCGGCGATCTTCTTCGTCATGCTGTTCGCGTGGTCACGGTGGTGGATGTCGATGCCGCTGTGTGTGCAACGCTTCGCCTCGCAAACGGCACGCTGCAATCGAAAGCCCGCTCGTGGGCCGTGAGTCATCCGCGCATGGTCGCAATCTACCTGTGCCGCAAGCACACGGCCGCGACGTATGGCGAAATCAGCAAGCATTTCGGCGCGAAGACGCACAGCACGGCTGTGGCGGCGGAGAAGAAAGTGCGCGGGTGGATCGAAAAGGAGACAAGCGTAGCGATTGGCGACCGTGACTGGCCGGTGAAGGAACTCCTCGACCGCATCGAACGCGAACTCCAGCGGTGATTCGCCGTTCGGTTACGACACTTCCACAGTGCGAGCCTCCTTAGCGACAATCGGCTCCGCAAGGATTTCTTTCGCAACGTCCGAGGCAGGTAACACTGCTAAAGTTTCGCTCTCGTCACTCCGAGTTTCCGACTTTGTTCTCCATCTTTTCGGCAACAGTGGTTGAATCATGTGCCCGAGCCAGGTGGTTGGGGTCGGCTGGTTGATACCGAAGCGCGTCGGCTCGTGATCGGGGCACACATGCGTGCCGAAGATCAGGTCCATGAGCGGGCACAGGTTGCCGTAGTTGCCGGCGTCGCGATCGCGCGCGTGATGCCAGTGATGAAGTTCCGGCGCACCGAGGAGGATGCGTAGAGGGCCAAGCGGAAACCGCACGTTCGAGTGAATGTAAATCGCCCACACCCCGCGAAACGCAATGAACCCCGCAAGCGTTATCAGCGGGAAGCCGAGTATGAAGGCAGGTAGGTTGATGAGCGTGAGCGTATACACCGTGTCGAGCGGGTGTTCGCGATGGGCCGCGAGCCAGTCGAGGTGTTCCGCGCTGTGGTGAACCGAATGGAAACGCCACAGAAAGCTCGACCGATGCTGAAGCCGGTGACCCCAATAGACGCAAAAGTCGCTGAGCAAAATCACTTCCAACACTTGCAGCCAGAACGGCTGTGCTGCCACAGCACTGGTGAATTCGCGTGGAACGATTCCGCCCAACACGCCATAAATCTGCGTGAGACACCAGAAAAGGAGAGCGTTCCACAGCAGGTACTGACCGAGGAAAAAGAAGAGGTCTGTGAGCCAGTCGGGCCGGAAGAATCGCTGCTTCTTCGCGGGGAATGCTAGCTCCAGTGGCCGAAACACCGCGACGAGAAATAGTAAACTGGCGCCGGTACCGAGCAGAAGATCGACGACTTTCGCATCTCGCAGAAGATCGCTGATGTTCATGACGCTGCCCGCAAATGTTCAGTTAGTTGTCTGGTTCTGCTCGCCGGGTTGCGGATTTGCTGATGGGGACGATCACCGATTGGGTGAAGGAGCGGGAGTGGATGCGTTTGGTAGAGGTGCGCCTGGTGGGGGTGGAGGGACGTTCGGTAGGCGTGCTTCCGGTGGTGCGTTCGGCGCTGGGGGTGGCGGAAAACTCGGCGGGGATCCAGGTGGAAGCGTCACCGTACCAGAACTCGGCTGCTGCGGAATGATGATCGGTGCTGATTTGGAACCGCCCAGGAAGACCGGCGGTGACGGGGGAACCGGGGGGACCGGCTGTGATTGGCTGGAAGTTGGTGGGAGCGGGGGAACGGGTGTGGGTTGCGGCGTGGACGAGCCACCCGAGGTTGTGCTGGGAGGGAAAGCGGGCGCTGACTTGGAGCTGTACATAAATGCTTGAGGTGAAACGACCGTGGTGGTCGGCTCAGGGGCGGTGGTCGATTGTAATTCCGATTGCGGAGCCGGTTGCGATGGTGAAGGAGCGGGCGTTGAGAACGCCCCGGCGCGATACGCCACGAGCAATCCAACCAGAGTGACGGCACTGACCAGCGCCGCGACTTTCAGATACGGTTTTGTCCGTTCCATTGCGTTACCCTCTGGGTTCACTGCGCGGGGATTGTAAACCCAAGGGGTCCGCTTGGGAACGCGAACTGCCTCCTCCAGCTCCACTTGTTACCGCTTGTTACGTTCCAGCGTCCGCTTTGCTTCTTGCGTGCGGAACGCATCTGGCCCGCCGCCGGCGAGTTCCTTCAGAAGAGTGCGCGATTCCTCCGTGTCGAGTGATTCGAGCAGTTCGATGGCGCGGGCATCGGCGATATGAACCGCATCCGCTCCACTACCCGTGAACTTCGTGACAAACGCTTCACAACGGAGCCGCGCTTCGGGCGAAGTTAACTGACTGATCCGAGCCTTCACTGCCGCAACCGCCACTTCGCCGTACTGGTCCAATTCCTTCGCGGCTCGTTCGCGAACGGCGAATTCCTCGTCGCCCAGATCGTGAAGAATCCTCGCAAGCGTTTTTTCACTCGGCCTGACAACAGGCTTCAGACGCATCCTGGTCATCTTCACCGCAGCGGCGGGTTCGCGGACCAGACGAGCCATCGCCAGGTACGCATCTTTCGCTTTGCTGGATGCGAGCATGTCCCACAGCTTTGCGGCATTGGTTTCGCGTTTCCATACCTCTGGCAGCGGGACAGCTTGAAGCCGCATGTCCCACACCAGGATGGAGTGATCGGCACCTGCCGTTAGTAACCGTGAGCCGTCTGGCGTGAAGCCCAGAACGCGGCTGAAACCGCGATGCCCGGCCAGCACCCGCCGCGACCGTCCACTGGTCACCTCAATGAGTTCGGCATCACTATCCTGAAATCCGCAAGCGAGGAATCGCCCATTCGGAGAAATGGCAATTCCGTATTGAACAAACCACCACTGAGCGAGAGTGGGGAACGGACGAATGGCGTCTGGCAGTACCCGCTTCCCGGTGTCCGCGTTGAGCACGATCCGCTCATCGGAATCTCCGAGAAGCATCATCGGTCGATTGTGCAACGAGAGGGAAGCGAACTGACCAACAAACGGAGTATCGGTCCAAGTTGCCGGCAGACGCTCGCCGGTCTTCGCGTCCACTCGGTCGGACGTATTTGCCGAAACGAAGATTGCCGAACCATCGGCGGAAAAGCGCGGTTCGCGTGTTTCATGCACAAACTCCGCCGCACCAGTAATGCTCCGGGAAGGGGTGTCGGCACGGAACCGTTTCTTTCCACTCGGCCAGTCCCAGACTGAAAAGGACTCGCCCGACACGGGATATGTGATAACCGCAGTTCCGTCCGGGGCGAACACTGCTGCTCCGGCTGGTTGTTTCGCCATCTCCCCTGGAAGAGGTACTTCCAGGCCAGTCTGGAGGTCGCGTACGATCAGCCGATCTTTCGTGCTCAGCACGATGGCCAATCCATCGGGAGTGAATGTCGGCCGCTGAATGCTATGCCTGGTACCGAGAGCGTGGAAGGTCGTGAATCCGCGGAGTGCCGTGCCGGTGGCGAGGTCCCACACAAACACCGTTTCGTCGTCTTTGGCGAACGTGAGGAGCCGCTTGCCGTCCGGAGAAAGTTCCGCGCCGAGAACGCGATTGCGGTGGCCGACAGGTTTGGACAAAGCGCGAAGAGTTTCCGCGTTCCAGATTCGTATGAGACCCGCCTGGTCGGCGGTCGCGATTCGGGCTCCGTCTGGTGAGACCGCGAACGCGGAGAACTCGCCCGCGTGGCCCTCCAGGTGGCCGCTTTCTTTGCCTGTTGCAACATCAATGATGACCAACTCGCGCGAAAGCGCGATCAGCAGTCGTTTGCCGTCTGGCGAGAAGCCGAGTAAATCGCTCGGCCGGTCATTCGCAAGTTGTCGGGCTTTCGGCCACGGCAACTCTATGTGACTTTTCCCGCTCGCCACATCAATGAGCAAAACCCCTCCGTTCTTGCTGAGAGCGGACGTGGCGTGGTGGCGTCCATCCCAGGAGAACGACAGTTTTCGTGGATATGTGAACAGATCGATCCGCACACCCGGCTTGCCAGTTTTCAAGTCCCACCTGATCAACGAACCATTGGAAAAGATGTCCCCCTCCGGACCACAAATTGGAAAGACCCACAAGGTATGGTCGCCGGGCGGAAGGATCAATTGATCGACCTCAAAATCCCCCAGCGCAAGCGCCGCGATGCGATTCAAACGTGCGACCGAGTCAGCCGCATGGAGTTCGAACACCTCGGCTGAGTATTTTTTCGTGATTGCCGAGCGAACAAGAATCGCGATTCGCCGGCCATCAGCGGACAGGGCGAACTCGCGGAACTCGCGTAATCCCCCCGGTCGGGAAACATCGGCTCGCCAGTACGGGTCGCGCTTCGTCGGTCGAAGGCGCTCGAAGGGCGGAGGAAACGCGGCGGGATTGCTGATGTTCCAGACGCGAATGTCGTCCGGGATGAGCGTTCCGCGACCAGTTTTCGCATCCACATCGACACGCCGCACCACGACGACCGCACCAGCCGGTCCCCACGCAGCCCCGCAGAAGAGATCGCTATTCACAACCACCTCGTGGAGCCGCTTGCCGGTATCCACTTCCCAGAGAGCCACCGCGACGAGACCGTTTTGCGGCTTCTGCCAGGAGAGAAGCTGTTCGCCATCCGGCGAGAACACCAAGCCATCCACAGCCCCGCCAGCCCGGAAGCGGTCCTCGCCGAGGCGAACGATCACCCCCGGCGGCAGATCGGCTGCCGTTGCGCAAGTCGTGAAAATAGTGAGCAGCACGGATGCAAGCAGAAGCGCGATACGCAACATCGGTTTAAGCCTCCGCAATCCGCGGCATCGTACCGCACGGAAGCCGTTCGACGCGAGACGAAATGCTTGCGATCAAAACCCAACACGATTATCGTCTGGGGAGATGTCGAGCGGGTTCTCAGTCCCGTAGAGGCTGTGTGAAATCCTCGGGTCGGTTGTCGCGATCACAGACGAAACTGCGTCAAAGCGCGGAATCGCGACAACCTCAACCGAAGATTTCAACACAGCATCGCGATGAGCCAGCGGACGCGCTGGCGTATCGCGGCGGACTTGGTTTAGCTCGTCGCTTTGCGACAGGGCGATGTTGCGTCGCCCGAGCAAATCCCAGCGCACCCGACGTGAGGAAGGCTGTTCCAGCACCGCTTTCGGGCGATCACCGTGGAGTTGAACGGCGATCTGGAACAACACCGCCAACCGCCGTTCCGCCGTTCAACTCCACGGTGATCGCCCGGCGTTGCCGTGAGCCTTCCACACATCAGGATGAGAAGTAAACCGGAACCCGTTCGACATCTTTCACGCTCACTTCGCGACATTCCCAAATTCACCTGGCCGCACTGGGCCCATGAAGCCCTTCTGCTCAGCCACTGCCGGAGAGTTGTAATCCACTCACTCCCTGGAACTTTCTGATACATGAACACGCTCCCTTGCTTGCGGTCGCGGCTCGTTGAAAACCAGACAGTGTCGGCCTGATCATGAATGAGAGATGAGACGAATTCATATGGACACGGGTTGATGGCATGCTGAGAATAGATGAACACCGATTTGTCCGTCGGTGGCACTTATCTTTCATAAGGAACGTTGCATGATCCGCTGTCAGAGGACCTCCAGGTCCGGTTTCACTCTGATTGAATTGTTGGTCGTGATCGCTATCATCGCGATCCTCATTGGGCTACTCCTGCCAGCCGTGCAGAAGGTCCGCGAGGCCGCAGCCCGCATGAGCTGCAGCAACAACCTGAAGCAGTTGGCGCTCGCCTGCCACAACTACGCCAGCGCAAACAACGATGCTTTCCCGGCGCTCTTCGACGCCTCGTCGGGCGGCAACTGGGGCAGTGGCAACCCGTGTAAGGGGCAGGTATTCGTCTCGCTGCTGCCCTACATCGAACAAGCAAACGTGTACAACAGCTTCGGCACCCCCTTGAATCTGCAAACGGCTGGAACCAACATTGGCCACCGCGCGACGCTCAAGACCTTGACGTGCCCGAGTGACCCGACCTACGGCACCGGGTTGGGGGAGAACGACTGGGCGTCGGGCTGCTACGTGGCGAACTTCCAGGTATTCGGCAACCCGAACGCCGGTGACGTCGGTGCGACCAACGGGCTTGGCACGGCGAACCTGAAGTCCACCTTCACCGACGGCACCTCGAACACGATTGCGTTCGGTGAGATGTACGCCCAGCGGCCGGGCCACTGGACGCTGTGGGCGCACGGCTCGTGGAATTACTCCTGGTGTCCGGCGTTCGCCGTCGGCAGTTCCGCTGGCGCTAACTACTCCAGCGGGTTCGACTCCGGGCAGACGGGTCAGGTCGGCCCCAACTCGAAGTTCGTCAACGTGTCGCCCAGCATCTACACCAATAGCAACTCCTACGCCAATTTGACGGTGGGGATGCACACCGGCAACATGAACGTGAGTCTGTGCGACGGCAGCGTGCGGTCGCTGAGCAGCGGGCTGTCGGGCCAGACGTGGTGGTTCGCCCTCACCCCCGCTAACGGCGATTTGCTCGGCTCCGACTGGTGATCGCGGCCCATTCGGGCCTGAAAGCGACAAACGGAACAGCGGGTCGTACCCGCTGTTCCGTTTCGCTTTTCGGTGGCCTCCCCCGCGGCCTGAATGCGGAACGCGGAGTGGAGGACAAGACACTACGCAATTTGAGATCTTCGGTGTGATTGCCAAATCGCAAACTCACCGCTTTCGCGGTTTCGCCATGTGTGTGGCTGCGCCGTAAGCCAGTTCCGCGCTTTCCATCACCGTTTCGCTTAGAGTCGGGTGCGGGTGGATGCTCTCCAGCACATCGCGAGCGATGGCGCCCATTTCGATGGCCAGCACACCTTCTGCAATCATCTCGCCAGCACCCGCACCCACGATGCCCACGCCTAACACACGCTTGCTTTCAGGGTCGACGAGCATCTTGGTACGGCCTTCGGTGCGGGCGATACTCACTGCCCGGCCGCTCGCGGCCCACGGGAATGTGAGTGCTTCGTAAGGAATGTTCTGCTTGTCGGCTTCCTGCTGTGTGATACCCGCCCAGGCAATTTCCGGATCGGTGAAGATCACAGCCGGAATGGCGCGCGGATTCCACTCGGCGGGTTCTCCGAGGATCACTTCCACAGCCACGCGTGCTTCGGCTGTCGCCTTGTGTGCCAGAGCGGGTTCTTCACCGACATCGCCGATGGCGTAAATGTGCGGCACGTTCGTGCGGCGTTGCTTGTCGATGGGTATGTACCCCTTCTCATTCGCATTCACGCCGGCTTTATCGAGGCCGATCCCCGCGGAGTTCGGCCGCCGGCCCACCGACACGAGCACGCGATCAAAGGTCAACGACGCGGGTACGTCTTTACCTTCCAGCTTCACCGCGATTCCTTCTGCCGTCGCTTCGAGGCCCATCACTTTCGTGCTGGTGTAAATCGCCTCGAACTCGGTTCGCAGCCGCTTTTCCAGCGGATCGACCAGGTCCTTATCCGCCATGAAGAGAATACGTTCGAGCGCTTCCACTACCGTCACTTTGCTGCCGAGAGCCGCATAGACGCTGCCGAGTTCCAGGCCAATGTAGCCGCCGCCAATCACGAGCAACTTCTTGGGGATATCGGGCAGCAAAAGCGCGGCGGTGCTGTCCATCACGCGTTCATCACCAATCTGCCACGGCTTCGGCACGACAGGCAGTGAACCGGTGGCGATGATGCAGTTCTGGAAACGGATTGTCTGTGGTTGCTCACCTGTAACTTCGACCGTGTTGGGCGAAGTAAACACCGCTCGGCCCTTTACGACATCCACGCCGCGGCCCTTGGTGAGTTGACCGATGCCGGAGGTGAGCTTGCTGACCACTTTTTCTTGCACGAAGGCGCGGAGTTTCGCGAGGTCGATTTGTGGATCACTAAAGCTCACGCCGTAGTTCGCCATCTCGTGTGCTTCGCGAATGATCTTGGCTGTGTGCAGCAGTGCCTTGCTAGGAATGCAGCCGCGGTTGAGACACACGCCGCCGAGTTTAGCTCCTTCGTCCACGAGCGTGACCTTCAAGCCGTGATCGGCGGCGTGCAGAGCAGCGGGATAACCGCCGGGTCCGCCGCCAATGACGAGGAGCGGAGTTTCGCGAACATCAGGCATGGTTAACTCTCTGGGGGGAAAATGCAAATGGGGGGCTAACGCCCCCCGCTCGCCTTGTTGGAATTGTATGTGTGGGGTCAGTCTTCGGAGTGGCCGAACAACCCGTGCACGAATGCAACGAATCCGAGCATGATCGCCTTCATCCGAGGCACTCACAACCGGTTCAGTGCAGCCCGGGGCTTCCGCGCGGTCGGCGGCCAGATGGATCGTCGAGCGTGGGGATTGGCGGGCCGAGTTTATATGTGCCGCCGTCGTCATCGTCGGAGTCGTTCGGGGGTTTTGTGGGTTTGGTTCCCGGTTTCACAGGAGCCGGTTTCGGCTTCTCCTCAACGACCTCGAACACGGGGTCCGGACCGGGAATCGGCACGATGGCGTTGCAGACGGGGCACTTGGCCCGCCGTCCGGCGTGAGCATCCGGCACACGAAGCGTCTTGCCGCACGGGCAATCGAACGTGATGGGCATGGCGAACACCTCCAAGATGGAGGAATTATCGAATACCGCTCAGTGAGAAGTTGAATCGAGGCGGGTAAGAAATGCAAGGGACCACTCATTCCAAGAAAATGGAGAGGCGCCCAAATGCTCCAATCCGTGGCCGAGCGCCGATACGCTCGGCCACGGATTGGAGCAGACGAATGCGTCACTTCTTGTTACCGGTCAGTTCATCCGCGAGGTCGTTGGCGTCGTAGACCTTTCGCAGTGCTTCGACGATGGCCCGGCTGTCCACCGATACCGCTCGCGCCTGTTCGTCGTCGTAAATGAAGTCGAGCACCAGCGACTGGATATTGCCGTCGAAGATCAGCCCGACCACTTCGGCGTTCTTGTTGATGACTGGCGAACCGCTGTTGCCGCCAATGATGTCCGCCGTGCAGACGAAGTTGAGCGGCGTGGAGAGATCGAGCTTGTCTTTCTTCTCCACCCACCGCTTCGGTAGCGCGAACGGTCCCCTATCACCCTGATCGACGCTTCTCTTATAAAGCCCAGAGAAGTTGGTGTAAGCGGGGATGTCCTTGCCGTCTTCCTTGTACCCCTTCACGGGACCGAATGCGAGGCGCAGTGTGAATGTGGCGTCCGGGTAGACCTTGTCGCCATCCATCGCGAACTTGGCCTTCGCCAGAGCCGAATACGCCTGGCGTTTGGGTTCGTCGACTTCGTTCTCGAACCGCTTGCGAACGGCACGTGCGGCCGGATCAACCAGACGAGCGAGTTCGATCATCGGATCGTGGAGCGCGGCCAGATCGTACACCTTGCCATCCTTCGCCGCGGCTTCAATCTCCTTCCAGATTTGCTCGCGCACCTTCGGGTCGCGAACCTTCGTGCCGCTGATGAGGTCGTACGCACGCTCGCGCGGTGATTTCCCAGCCAGAACCTGCTTCACCAGATCGCTGTCCGGTCCCAACGTGATCGCGAGGAATTGCAAGCCATCGGCCAGTTTGAGAGTCTCGAAATCTTCGTAGATCGGCTCGTCCGAGAAGAGTTGGAACTTGAGGCTGGGCAGCCGGGCATCGGCGAATTCACGCAGCCGTTCGCCGCCGGGCTTGTGCAGTTCCTCGGATACACGCAGCAATGTGCGGGCAATCGTGAACGACTCGCAGTTGAATCCGCCGCCGCTTTCCAGAACCGTCATCGTTTTGATGAGTTCCGCCCGCACTTTCTCGGCTTTCGCGATCGTGTCGAATGCTTTTTTCGCCTCGTCCAACCACGGATAGTTCTTTTCTTCGGTGGACTTCGCCTCGATGAACATCTTCAGGCGCTCTTGTTCTTTTTCCTTGCGGCCCATGAGCTTCGGGTCCATCAATCCCGCCAGACCGCCGATCCGGGCTTTGCGGCTGTTCTGGATGCTGAAGAAATCTTCTTCCGCACGCTGGGAGTTCCGTTCGCTGCGAGCCGACCACGCACCCAGAAGCACCTCCAATCGATTCAGACGCTGGAGCAAGTACGGGTAGCCCGTGTTGCGGAGGTATTTCAGTTCATCGACCGTGTTCGCGCGGTTGGTGCGGCCGGGGTGCCCCGAGACGAACACGAGTTCGTCGTCCTTGCTGCCGTTGGGACTCCACTTCAAGTAGTGTTCGCACTTGAGCGGCTGGCCATTCTCGTAAACGCGGAAGAACGCCACATCGAGGTCGTAGCGGGGATATTCGAAGTTGTCCGGATCGCCGCCGAAGAACGCGATCTGCTTTTCCGGTGCAAAGACGATGCGGATATCGGTGTACTTTTTGAATGTGTAAAGGTGGTACATACCACCGGCGTAGAGTGTGACCACATCGGCCCGGATGTTTTTATCCGGGTCATATGCGGCCTTTTCCAACTCCGCGATCTTCTCCTGCCGGCGTTTGAATGCCTCGGCCGGTGGAGTGCCGGCAGGTACGGCCTTCTCCACGTCGGCGGTCACGTCCTTGATGCCGATCAACACGTTGAGTTCCAGCCCCTTGCATTTGATCTCATCGGCGTAAGTCTTCGCGAGGAAGCCATCGCGGAGATAGTTCTTCTCGGGCGTGGAGACTTTTTGCAGGTCATCGGAGGCGACATGGTGGTTGGTCATCACGAGGCCATCGGGTGACACGAAGCTGCCGCTTCCGCCCGAGTTGAAACGCACACTGGAAAGCCGGACGTGGTCGAGCCACTTCTGATCCGGCTCGAAGCCGTATTTCTTGAGCTGAGCGCGAGGTGGGTTGTTGAACAACCACATGCCCTCATCGGCCTGAATGGTATCGGGGATCATGAACAAGCCCAGGAAAGCGGCGGCAGCCGCCAGAGCAAGGATACGGTGACGCATGGGTGCGCATCTCCGCGAGTGGGTAAGCCGGCAGGCGGATTGGTGTCGGTCTTCGCCGGTGGCGTATCGTTATACGCATCGCAAGCAGAAAAGCACACGGCGCGGGCGAACAGGTGGGTACAATGCGGAGCCAATCGCCCGGAGGAACTTCCATGTCTCGCCTACTTGCTGTCTGTGTCGTATTGTCGATCGCCGGGCCAGGTGTCGCGGAAGACTACCCACACATCTTTCTCCAGAACAAGACTCTGAAGGTGAAAGTGTACCTGCCGGACGCGGAGAAGGGGTTCTATCGCGGGACGCGTTTCGTTCGTGCAGGTGCCATCGGCGAGATGGAGTTTGCCGGGCACAAGTTATTCGGCCCGTGGAAGGACACGCACGACCCGACCAATCATGACGACATCATCGGCTTGGCCCCGGAGTTCGGGCAGGTCAATCCACTGGGGTACGACGACGCGAAGGTTGGCGGTACCTTCCTGAAGATCGGGGTCGGTGAGCTCGAGAAACCGAAGGAAGAGAAATACAGCTTTGCCACGAAGTATAAGGTTGTGAAGCTGGCCGAGTGGAAGGAGCGGCTTCGCGAGGGGGACGACGATAATCTCCGGCGCATCGGTTGGCTGACGCAAGGGGAACTACCTTCCGGGCTGAAATACCAGTACGAGATGACGATTCAATTGACCGAGTCCAAGGGCATACCAGCGCTGCGCATCAGCCACCAGTTGAAGAACATCGGCCGCGGCCAGATCAGCACGGACTTCTACATGCACAACTTCTTCAACGTGGACAGTGACCCGATTGGGCCGAACTACACGCTGGAGTTTCCCTACCCGGTGAAAACGCAAAACCCCCGCGGCAAGTTTGAGGATCTGGTGACTGCCGAGGGAAAGGAGTTACGGTTCAAGGACAAGCTCATCCAGGGCGACGTCATGGCTGGCGTGACCGGCTTCACCCCCGCGTTCGCACGGGATCGACAGGTCATCCTGAAGCACTCTGCGAGTGGAGTGCGGGTACTGTGTGCCTGGGATTACGGGACCCAGAAGATCAACGTCTGGGGGATCAAGACAACGATTTGCCCGGAGCCGTTCGCGCAATTTGTTGTTGAGCCCGGCCAGGCAAAGATCTGGTCCGTGCTCTACCGCTTCGAGCAAGACAAGAAGAAGTGAACGGGATGAGGAGTGATTGACAGGCTGTGGAAGACGCTGCTGAGGGCGGAGTCCGAGTTCCTGATGTGGAATATCGAGACACTTCGACCTCACATTGCCGAGATTGACGATGAATTGCAAATCTTGCGGACTCGCAATGAGGATCAGGCCACGCGAGTGGAAGAAGCAGCTGTGGTCGTGGCAGTGGCAGTGCTGACGCACATCGAACCTGGTACTCGTTTCTCACGTCGTTCGGATACTGGCACACGACACGACTACTACCTGAACGAAACGGACAACGAGATGATCGAAATTGCAGGCTTGTGGAAAGGCGGTTTGCCAGGGTTGTTTGAAGAGAAGAAGGCACAAAGCAATTTGAACCTGGCTCTCCAGAAGCGGTGGGTTAGCGTGACCATTATGCGGCAGAACCCTCGGAACCAGACGGAGGGATTGCATTCATGAATGCGACAACAAGTCCGGAATATCGGAAACTGGCACTTGACTCGTCGAACGAGATGATGGATCACGACGCGGAACGTGCACTTGGGCGATACCCACTCGCCGCTTGGCACATGCTCCAAACTGGGAAATTGCGCGTTCAGATGGGGCAAATGATGTTTGATGAGGGAAGGTTTGTCCAGGCTGCTGCCGACTGGCTTTCCGCCGCTGCGTGTTTCGATCTCGTTCCCGATCTCGAACGAATGCGAGAGGCATTCGAGCGAGTGCGGAAACTCAAGCAGGAGGGCAAGATTCCGCCCGAACGTCGCGGCATCCATGCGGCGTTCAAGGAGCGCGAGGAACAAATTGAGATGCTCGAACGGAAGCTTGCTCAGTTTCAAGAAGAGTACGACCGCGTCAGCGATCAAAACGCGCTCGATTGGTTGCTGGCTCAAGTTCGCGAATTGCCGGGTTTTCCACCTCTCCATTTGGCGATCACTCAGGTTGCCACGCGTCTCGGACAACAGTCGCGTGCGAGTGAGCATTTGGCATGGGCTGAGAAGTTCACTCCACTGAGTCGGCAGATCGAGGTGGCTCGTGTGCCACCGTTGACCACCGCGACCGAACTCCGACCCGTCACGACCGAAGATCGCCACTCTGGATAAGCTCGGAATTGCTTCACACAAAACACTTTGCCCCCGGTACTCCTTCTCAAGAGAGCCGGGGGCAAAGCCGTTGCGTTTCTTCACTTTGCCGAAGGATCAGCCTTCGACCACTTCTTCCGACGATTCTTCTTCCTTCTCGGTTGTCGTCGGTTCTTCCACCGTCCCGGCGGTGTCGTGGCCCTCGCCGAGGAACAACAACAGCGGGCTGGCGACGAAGATCGAGCTGTAAGTGCTGATCATCACACCCATCACCATCACGAATGCGAACAGGTGTACGCCCTCGCCGCCAAACACGTAGAGCACAAACGACGACAGGAGCACGGTCATCGAGGTCAGGATCGTCCGGCTCAGCGTCTGGTTCACGCTGTCGTTAATCATTTGCGGCGTCAGTTTCGGGTTCTTTCCGCGAACTTCACGGATACGAGCGAAGTTCACGATGATTTCGTTCACCGAGTAGCCGACCAGCGTGAGCAAGGCGGCCACTGCGGTCAGGTCGATCTTGAAGTCCTCAATCAACAAAAAGTTGAGGCCGGGAATCAGATGGAGATAGTGACAGGCGGCAATCGCCCCGATGGTGAAGCACAGGTCGTGAATCAGACAGAGCACGGCCGCCAGGCCGAACGTCCAGTTTCCGAACCGGAACCACAGGTAGAGGATGATGGCGATCCAGCTCACGATAATCGCGATCAGGGCTTTCTCTCGCGTTTCGGACGCCAGTTGGCTGTCGAAGACTTCCAGCCGTTCCGGTTCCGGCGTGCTGTCGAACGCCAGTTTGGTACCAGTAATGACCGACTGAAACGCCTTCAGTTGATCCGGATACTTGGGATCCTTCGGATCTTTCAACTTGTCGAGCGTGGGGTTGCGCGAGACATCCAACCGCAGGTGCGTGAATCGGCCGTCCACGGGTTCGCCAATGCCGGTCAAGTTGAAGGTGTCCGGCCCGGTATCCGCGCCGAAGCGGTTTTTGAATTCACGAGCAAACAGTTCCCTGGTGAACGCGAGTGAGGTCGGTTTGTCGAACGACAGCTCCACGATGGGGCCGGTCATCGGCCCGACTGTCATGATCGTCGTATCCAACAGCGTCTTGCCGTCTTCCGACCGCATGAGTCGATCCAGAGCAGCTCGCACCAACTCCACTTGCTTTTCCGTGGTGCGAACGGTGAACCGCTTGCTCTTTCCGCCTTCGTTCTTGTCGGTAGAGAGGAACGTTTGCTCCACCGATACGTCCGGCAGTTGGCTGGCCCGTTGTTTCACATCCTCGGTCATCTCCTCGGGGGTGTTGCCGACCGGCTTCTCGGTCAACGTGACCGTAGTCTTCCCGTTATCCGCGTAGGTGATGGTGTAGTCGAAGGAGTTGAGAGACAGTACCTTCGGCCACCATTGGGGATCTTTCTCGTCGCCCGTCGGTCTGTTCTCCCAGAACACTTCCTTCACCGCCAGTCGCTGTTTCTGTGCATCCTCCCCCAACAACTCACGGAAGCCCGGCTTGCCGTCGGTGGTTGTGAGTCCGCGTTCCTCGCCCTCCTTGAGCCGGCCGGAGAACACGGTGCCGCCGCGGAAGTCCACGTTGAGCGCGTTATCGCCGCGGTGGACGAACAGCGCGAGGCCCGCGATGGTCAGCGCTCCCGTGAGCGGGAAGAAGAACCACCGGTACTTCATGGGGTTGAAGTTGGGCCGCTCGAACAGCCGCATCATCTTCAGTTCGGTGAGCCAGCGGCGGTGCAGCCAGAAGTCGAACATCAACCGCGTCATGAAAAGCGACGTGAACAGGCTGATGACGAGCCCGACCGTGAGGCTGATGGCGAACCCCTTGAGCTGATCGTTGCCGAACGTGTAGAGCACGATGGCAGTGAAGATACTTGTCAGGTGGGTGTCGATGATCGTGAGGAAGGCCCGGTCGTAGCCGTTGCGGATGGCGGTGGCGATATTCGCCCCCTTGTTCCGCTCTTCGCGTAGTCGCTCGTAGATGAGCACGTTGGCATCCACCGCCATACCGAGCGTGAGCACCAGACCCGCAAGGCCGGGGAGCGTGAACGCGGCGTTGACCGCGACCATGAACCCAACCGTTAGCAGCAGGTTGGCGAACAGTGCGATACACGCCACCATCCCGGCGAAGCGGTAGTAGATCACCATGAATATGAGGACGGCAGCGAAGGCCAGAGCGATGGCCCGCATCCCCTTTTCGATGGTGTCGCGTCCGAGCGTTGGTCCCATCATGTTTTCGCTGACGGGCTTTTCGCGCAGTTCGGCGGAGAGCGCTCCGCTGCGAAGAATCTGCACGAGTCGATCGACGCTCTTGCGGTCGAACTTCCCGTGAATCTGCCCGCGGCTGGTGATTTCGCCTTCCAGGCCCGGCGCCGAGACGATCTTTTCGTCGAGAAGGATTGCCAGCCGACGCTTGACGTTATTGCTCGGCTTGTTGCGCCGCGTGATCTTGCCGAACTGCTGGGCCCCCGCACCGTTGAACACGAAGTCCACCGCCGGGTTAAAGGAACTGTCGTTGCCGCTGGAGGCGGTCAGAGTGATGTCGCCTCCCACGCGGAGGGTATCCTGCGGGGAAACGCGCGTGAGGAGGAAGTATTCGACCTTCTTGCGGTTCACCTGAGCTTCGATTTGCTGGTCCGTCAGTCCGCTCTTGGCCTGTTCCGCCTTGAGTTTCTCATAGGTGTCTTTTTCCTTCGCGAGCAGCTCGACGCTCATACACGGGCGGCTGTAAATCACGGAGTCGCAGTTGAGGACGTCAGCAAGGGATCGGCCAGCAATGGGCACGGCCTGTTCGCGCATGGTGGAGAGGAGCATCCACAGTTGACTCTTGCCCTCGTCGGCGTTCGAGAGACCCAGCGATTCGCGTTCTTCGGGACTCAGTTCCACCCAGGCATACCGAACCATCGCCTTGGTGTCATTGATGTCCACCGCAAACTCGTCATCTGGTGCTGGCGGCGGCAACCCGCGGGCCGCACGCACTTGCAACTCGGTTGCGTCCTCGACCTTGTTCGTGATCGGGTTCACCCACTGTTGGTTCTTTTTCTTCGCGAGGCTATCGATCAGTTGCCGGGCGGCCAGAATGCCCTTCTCGTCGTCTGGACCGTTGGCGAGAATGCGGAACTCCAACACACCCATCTGGGAGATGAGCCGCTTCACGTCCTCAATGTCTTCGGACGAGAGGTTGGCTCGGGTACCGGAAGCGCCGCCGGTGGGGAGAATGATCTCGATGCGGCGATCACCGCTGGGACGCACCGTGACATTCTTGATGTCAGTCGGATCGATCCGGCGCTTGATTTGCGCGGCGAGTTGATTCATCTCGTCGCTGCTCAGGCCCGTGACTGGCGCATTCTTGTCTTTTTCTTTCTCCTCAGGCGTCCTCTCGCGCGTTCCTTCTTGCATCTCCTTGCGGAGTTTGGTGCGCTCGAGGTTGATCTCATAGACGAGGATCGTCCCGCCCGCCAGGTCGATGCCCAGCCGATACTTGGAGAGGCCGAATTTCAGTTCCCGGTGGCCATCCGGTTGCTTTTCCAGACTGACGGGCGCCGCGAAGAACGCGGCCACCAGACAGGGCACGAGGCAAATCAAAAGCCCACGAAGAAAGGTCCGTTGCATGGCGTCCCACTTCCATCGGGGATCAGGAGTCGGGGGACAGGGATCAGGAGTTAGGAGTCAGAAGTCAGGAGTATCGTCTTTTCTGACGCCTGAACTCTGATCTCCGGTTCCTGTCCTCTGATTCCTGATCCCTATCTCCTGCCCCTGATTCCTGTTATTGCTTGGCTGCTTCCGTTTCGTCGGCGCCGAGTATCTGGACGACGACGTTGCGCTTGATCCGGAGTTTCGTGTCTTCGGAGCGGATGACAATTTCATCCTCGCCGTCTTTGGCCGAGACGACGGTGCCGACGATGCCGGCGTTGGTCAGAATCTTCGTGCCGCGTTTGAGCGTGGCGATCAACTTCTCCTGTTCCTTCTTCTGCCGGCGGCTCATGGGCAGAATGACAACCACCCAGAACAGCAGCATAAGACCGATGATGAAGAACGGGAACATCGGGCTGCCGAACATACCGCCCTGCGGCGGTTGGCCCGGACCCGGTTGACCTGGTTGACCTTCAGCAAACAGGAGAAAGCTCATCGGTGCCTGCGTCGTGTAAGAGCAGCGAAAAACCGTTAGTAGACTTTCGGGTGGGTTGTTGTTGTGCCAGTTTGGTAAATGAGAACACGCCCTGGTGTGTTCTCATTTGCTGAGTTCGTACCGCAAGATACATGAAGGCACGGCACGAACCCCTCGCACAACAAATCAAACCGCCCGGAACTGCACGAGAATCCGAAAATTCAATCTAGGAATCTGCGTTCCAGCGGGCAAGGCAACCGGCATGGAACGAGGCGAACTGCCCCTCGGCAATCGCCCGGCGAGCGTCTGCCATCAGCCGCAAGTAAAACGCGATGTTGTGGAGACTCAGAAGCGTTGGCCCCAGCATTTCATCGGCCGCGAACAGATGGTGCAGGTATGCTCGCGAGTAATTGCGGCAGCAGTAGCAGGCGCAACCGGACTCGATGGGAGCCGCATCTCGCCGGTGTTTCGCGTTTCGTAAGCGAATCGGGCCCTCAGAAGTGAACGCCAGCGCATTTCGGCCGTTGCGGGTGGGCATGACGCAATCGAACATATCGATCCCGGCCGCGACCCCCGCGAGCAAATCCTGCGGGCGACCGACTCCCATGAGGTAACGCGGTTTGCCTTCTGGCAGAAGCGATGCACACGCGGGGAGGGCCGCGTGCATCGCTTCCGGCGATTCGCCGACGCTGAATCCTCCGAGGGCATAGCCGGGGAAATCCATCGCGACCAGTTCGCGGGCACATTCTGCCCGCAATTCCAGATTCAGGCCACCCTGGACGATGGCAAACTGGGCCTGATCGGCTCGCGTGTGGTGCTGCTTACACCGCGCCGCCCAGCGAATCGTGCGGCCAACGGCACTTCGCATGACATCGGGTGCCGACTCCGCCGCCGGGCATTCATCGAGCACCATCGCGATGTCAGAGCCGAGATTCTCTTGGATCTCCACGGCGCGTTCCGGCGTCAGTTCGAGTGGCGTGCCGTCGATGTGACTTTTGAATTTCGCCCCGTGGTCGGTGATCTTCACCTGACTGGCGAGGCTGAAGACCTGAAAGCCGCCGGAATCGGTGAGAATGGGTCCGTCCCAGTGCATGAAGCGATGCAGGCCGCCGAGATCGCGAATCAGTTCGTCGCCGGGCCGCAGTGCGAGGTGGTAGGTGTTGCCGAGAATAATCTGTGCACCGGCCTCGCGCACCATTTCGGGTGTCAGTCCCTTGACGGTGGCTTGCGTACCCACCGGCATGAACGCCGGCGTCTGCACTACGCCGTGAGGTGTGGTGAGCGTGCCGGCTCGTGCGGTTCCGTCAGTGGCGTGGAGTGTGAACATAGACGGCGAACCCCGGCCGCAAGACCGGGGTGAAGGAGACGGGAAGCACCCGCGGCCCTTGCGGGCCGGGTTCGCCTAATCTCCACGCAGCTTGAGGTTGTACTGCGTGAGGCGATCGCGGACTTCGTTGAGCGAGGTCATGCCGAAGTTCTTCGCCTCGAGGAGTTCGTCCGCGGTGCGCTGAATCAGTTCGCCGAGGGTAGAGATGTTCAGCCGGTTCATGCACTTGCGAGCACGCACCGACAAATTCAAGTCACTGACGGGCTTGTTCAGCACCGCTTGCTCTTCGGGGCTGAGGTTTTGCTGCGGGCGGTAGCGGAATTCGTACTGCTGGCCCTGATCGAGAGATTGTCCGATTCGCAGTCCCTTCGCGTTCATCACGGCGCGGATTTCTTCCAGTGAAGTTTCGCCGAAGTTCTTGCTGGCCAGGAGTTGCGATTCGGTGACGCGCGTGAGGTCGCCGAGCGTGCGGATATTCATCCGCTTGAGGCAGTTGCGGCTGCGGACGGACAACTCGAAGTCGGTGATGGGAATCTCCATCACCTTGATGAAGTCCCTGTTGAGTTGCTCGTCTTGGGGATCGTATCGCTCGCTGAGCGATGCTTCGGCATCCTTGACGAAGAGCTTGGCGCGTTCGTCGCGCGGATCGGCCTTGGCCAGCCGGCGGAAGCAATCCGTGGCCTTGTCGTACATGTCGTTGTCTTCGTACAGCACGCCGAGGTTGTAGAGCACGCCCTTCCCCACCGGCGGATACTTGAGGCAACGTTCGTAGTAACCGATGGCTTCGTGGTCGTTCCCCTGGAGGTCATTGAGGAAGCCGAGCCGGAAGAGTGCAGCGGCGTGTCGCGGTTCGAGTTCGGTGGCCCGCTCGTAATACTTGGCCGCACGCGGAACGTCGCCTTCGGCTTCGGCCAGTGCGCCTTCCTGGTAGTAGTATTCGGCGTTGTGAGCGGCGGCGTCCTTCAGTTTGGTGAGGATCGTTTTCGCTTCCCCGAGGTGTCCTTGCAAACGCAGCACGCCGGCCCGCTGAAGTTGAACCTGCTGGGCGGCGTAGCCAGATTTCTCAGCGCGTTCAAAAGCCTTGAGTGCAGCGTCGTAGTGGTTGATGTGATCGCTTTCCGCAACTTCGCCTTCGGCATAGAGCTTGGCTTGGCCAAGGGCGACGTGTGCCTGACCGAGCCAGAATGCGGCCAGCGGGCCTTCGGCTTTCTGCAGGTGCTCCACGGCTTCGCGGACGTGGCCGAGGAAGTAATTGGCGATGCCGAGCTTGAGGTGGATCTTTTTCTGCTGCGGACCGGCGGCGACTGCGAGCCGTTTAGTGAGTGTGTCGAGAATTTCTTTGAGGGTGCGGATCTGCGATCCGCCTTGAGCAAGTCCTTCGCGGAACTTGGTGACCATTCCGCCTTCAAAATCTTCGCGCTCGACCAGAAGCGCGCGCAAGTCGATGAGAGGTTCCGTCGTCGTCACGTCTGGCTCCTGCGGGCCGACAGTTGCCCCTCCGCATTGCGGAAAAGTAGCGAAGCGACCCATCTTTTCACTGGCCGGGCCTTGCCGCGCGTCGGCAGATCGCGCGAGATCCGGCAAAAAAACGTGAAGTGCCGAAGAATGGAATAATAGCGATTAGGGGGTTGCAAAGGCAAGAGCAGCCCACGTAGGTAATGAACAGACGTTCTAAATCAGTGCTCTGTAATTGTTGCGCTATCAGAACGATTTGGCCATTTGACTGTCGCAATCTTGTGCGAGTGGGGGAGTGTGGTAGCCTGGGCAGCGACTTCAGCGTTCATTCAGCAAGACATAAGAGGGGCAACCATGTCGCGGGTCGTGCTATGTGGAGTGGTGGCGGGGATGGTATGGCCCACGCCCATAGTTCGCGCCGACGAGGACGTGGACAAGGCCGTAGCGTTGGTCAAAAAGCTCGGTGGAACTGCCACTCTGCGCGACGGGTCCGTGATAAAGGTGAATCTGTCTGACACATCCGCGACCGATGACGATTTGAAGAACCTCACTTCGCTGACGGAAGTCATTACCCTCGATCTCGACGGTACCAAAGTGACCAATGCGGGTTTGGAACAATTGACTGTGTTCCGGAACCTCGGTGTACTCTCGTTGCAAGGCACGAAAGTCACGGATGGGGGGATGAAGGCTTTGGCGGAACTCAAAGCTCTCACTTTCCTCAGTCTGAACCACACGAATGTCTCAGATGTCGGCATGAAGGATCTGACCCACCTCGAAAATCTCAAATACCTTTACCTGAGAGCAACGAAAGTAACGGATGTGGGATTGAAACACCTGGCCGAATTCAAACACCTTGAGACGCTCAGTTTGTGGGATACGAAGGTAACGGATGAGGGGTTGAGGAATCTCGCTCCTCTGCAAAATCTCACGATGCTCAACCTCTGGGGCACGAAAGTCACCGGTGCGGGGATGAAGCACCTGACCAAACTCAAAAACCTCACGTCGTTGGACCTGTACGACACGAAGGTGACGGACGACGGATTAAAGGATCTCGCCACCCATCCTAACTTGCGAGAACTTACTCTCGCCAACACCGATGTGTCCGATGCGGGGGTCAAGGAACTGGCCGCGAACAGAACCCTCACGGAGCTTTCTCTCTACGGGACGAGGGTAACAAATACGGGGGTCAAGGATTTAATTGCGATCAAAGACCTTCGCCGTCTCAACCTGGGGAGTACCCAGATAACGGACGCGGCAATCAAGGAAATCGTGAGACTCAAGAAGCTCGTCAATCTCGATTTGAGTTCAACCTCGGTGACGGATGCGGGGTTAAAAGAACTGGCTGCGAACAAAAACCTCGTGGAACTTGACCTGGCTTACACGGATGTCACAGATGAGGGGTTGAAGGAACTGGCGGCCATCCCGAACCTCTCGGTGCTGGGTCTGGGTCACACAAGTGTGACAGACAAGGGGCTGAAGGAACTGATAACGATCAAAACCCTCTCCGAACTGCATCTCGACGGCACGGACATCACCGACATCGGTCTGAAAGAGCTGAAAGCACTCAAGAACCTGACTTTGTTGCGTCTGGACAACACAAAGGTGACGACGGATGGAGTCAGGGAGTTTCAGAAGGCGTTGCCGGATTGCAAGATCAGACGGGGTGAACTGTAATCCGGCCTCACCTTCTCTCCCACGGTGTCGCTTTCCCTCGGGGGCGGGGGGAATGGGAGGCATCCCCCACATACCACCACGCCCTTCGCCATACCCACGCCAAAGCACTCAATCCGGCGGATACAGTGCCGTGCTGAGATACCGTTCGCCCAGGTCCGGCAGCACTACCACGATCACCTTGCCGGCGTTCTCGGCCCGCGCTGCGACCTTCACCGCCGCCGCCACGGCCGCGCCGCTGGAAATGCCAGCCAGCATCCCCTCTTCCTTCGCCAGCCGTCGGCCCATCTCGAACGCCTCATCGTCAGTTACCTGCACGACCTCGTCAATGACGGCGCAGTTCAGCACGTCCGGGATGAACCCGGCCCCGATGCCCTGAATCTTGTGTGGGCCAAGAGGCTTCACTTGATCCTTCGGGATACCCTGCACGATGTGCTGTGTCAGCACGGGGCTTTGCGTTGGTTCCACGGCGACGCACTTCACCGAGGGCTTACGGCTCTTCAGCACTTCACCGCAACCGGTGATGGTACCGCCGGTACCGACGCCGCTCACCAGAATGTCGATTTCGCCCTTCGTGGCTCGCCAGATTTCCTCCGCGGTGGTCTTGCGGTGCACTTCGGGGTTGGCCGGGTTCTTGAATTGCTGCGGGATAAACGCCGTCGGTTCGCCGCCCTTTTCGTGAAAGAGTTTCATTGCTTCCGCAACCGCGCCCTTCATGCCGTCTCCGCGCGGTGTGAGAATCAAGGTCGCTCCGAACGCTTTGAGGAGCCGTTGCCGTTCGAGCGACATGCTTTCAGGCATTGTGACCGTGAGCTTGTACCCGCGTGCGGCGCAGGTGAACGCCAGACCGATGCCCGTATTGCCGCTGGTCGGTTCGATGATCATCGTTTCCGGCTTGATCTTCCCAGCTTTCTCGGCAGCGTCGATCATCGCCACGCCGATACGGTCCTTCACCGACCAGAGGGGGTTGAAGTTCTCCAGCTTGCCAATGACAGTAGCCTTCGCATCCCCCACGACGCGACGCAGCTTGATGAGCGGCGTATTGCCGAATGTCTGGGTGATATCGTCGTAAACGTGCCCGCGGAAGTTAGTATCGGTTGCCATGTTCAGAGGCTCCTCGACGCGAATTACCCGAATCGTAAGTCTGATTCTGCACTATGCCAGAGTCTAAGCGAGGAGCGCGCGGGGGACAAGTCAAGGCAACAAGTCGGCAACAGGAATGGTAGCGACGGTCTTTCCGTCCAACACGAGCGGCACGTCGCTGCCGGTGATGAAGGACTGCACGGAAGCATAAGTCGGCGAATCGCCGGGTCCGGAGGGTTGCGTGTAGACTTCGATCCGGCGGTCATCGAGATTCGCGATTCAGTCGAGAACTTCGCAATCCATTCCGCAGTAAAGAAGGTCGGCGTTGATGACGCGGAAGTCTTGGTACTGGACATGCGGACCCACCGCAGCAACACTCCGGTTATCGCGAACGAGCAGAAGCGAGCCAGCCGAGTTAGTCGAATCGAACCGCCAGATGACCAGCGGATTAACTGGAAAGCGCGACATGAGCGTTCGGGTATTTATCCAGAACACCCGCACAGACAGGATGCCGATAGAGCATAGCGGTCAGGAGTTCCGTTGTGAGAGTTTGAGCGCATTTCGGGCAGCACCGAACCGGAACGCGGAACCAGACATCGCGTCCCTGTTCTCGCTTCCGTGCTGGATGATAGAAGATGATGAAACCCAGCCCGATCGGCAAACAGCCGCTGGGGGTAGCCTTCTCGGTCTTCTCCTCCGCCCGCTCGCAGTTGACGACCGCCACGACCTGTCCATCCGTTTTCACACCACACGAAGCACACTCGTCGGTGTCCGGCAATTGCTTCTGGAGGATCATGCCTTGAAGCAACATATCGGGGGACATGCCGAACTGTCCGGCGGACTGACGCAATATATGTAGCGGCGGCACATCAACCGTGCGTCCGCACGGACACAGAAGCGAGTTCCCCGCTTCCGTTGCGCCGACTGTTTGCGTCTTTCCGCATTCGCACCGAACTTCGTAGTTCATATGGGTATTCTGCTGGCAAATGAGAACACGCTCTGGCGTGTTCTCATTTATTCAACCGGTGAGGATCAGTCAACCAGCGACGTTTGTGCTTCGGGATACTGATCGAGAAGAGCGGCGTAGATGGGTGTGGCAGCAAGTGCCTTGCGAATTTCGTGCGGTGTTGTCACGTCGCGGTCGCAGACTTCGCAAACACACACCGGCAGGACGAAGGATACCTGCGTGCCGTGCTGAATCGGCCTCTGGCCCGATTTAGAAAGAAGCATCATAACTAGACCGCCCAGTAGCCCGGATACGAGACACCCGAGCAGAACCGCACCCTTCGCGGCTGGCTCCTTCGTAATCACTTGCTCGCAGACGACAGAAACACGAATCTGATGATCCGTTTCGCGGTGGCAACAGGCACAACTTCGCGTGCCGGGCAATTCATTGTTATGCAGCATCGCCTGAAGCTGGACGCTCGGCGAAACTCCATGCTCGCCCGCTGAAGTACGCAGCACATGGAGCGGTGGCACATCAACATTTCGTCCGCAAGTACAGCGCAACATTGAACCCGCATCCGCAGCGCTCACCTCATGTGTTTTGCTGCATGTACAACGAACTTCATAAGTCATGGATATTCTGCTGGGGTGAGGATCAATCAACGAGCACTACTTCTGCTTGGCGATACCGATCCAGAAGAGCAGCGTAGTCGGGAATCTTGCGAATGGCTTGCGACAGCGAACCTGAATCGTTCAGCTTGGGACGACACGCTTCGCAAACTGGCAGCGGAACGATGATCGCATCCTCATCACGAGTGTTTTCACGCTGCGCCCGCATAATCAAACCCAGCAAGGGGCCGATCAGGCACCCCACCACTTCGGCTTGGCTTGGCCCCGATCGGTTTAGCTTCCGTTCGCACACGATTTTGACACGACAACGATGCTCGGTTTCCGTTCCGCAGACACTACACGTCCGCGTGCCGGGTAACTGACCATTCAGGAGCATTGAGCGGACTTGCGCGAGCAACGGAATAGCCGTCTCACCACCGGCAGTTCGAAGCATGTGCAGTGGTGGCACATCAACGTTTCGCCCACAAGTACAGCGCAACGTTGAACCCGCATCTGCGGCGCTCACCTCATGTGTTTTGCTGCATGTACAACGAACTTCATAAGTCATGGAGTGGTCTTTCCGAGCAGGAGATACGCCCGATTTTAAGCCACCGGCATCGGTTCGCCGTAATAGAGATGGTGCGGGCGGTTCTCGGCGTCGTACCACGCAACGGTTTTCGGCAGACCGAGCGCGGAATAGATTGTGGCGGCGAAGTTCTCGGGCGTTTGGGGGTCGTTCACGGGATAGCCGCCGGTCTTGTCGGACGAGCCAATCACCCGCCCTCCTCTCACGCCGCCGCCCGCGAGCCACACGCTCTGTACTGCTCCCCAGTGGTCACGACCCGGTCCCTTGTAGAACTGCGTGAGGGTACTGATCCGCGGCGTGCGACCAAATTCGCCCGCCATCACGATGAGTGTGTTATCGAGCAATCCACGTTGTTCGAGATCGACGAGCAGCGCGCACAGACTCTTGTCCATCGGCGGAAGTAGTTTCTCCTTCAGATGTGGGAACGCGTTGCCGTGCGTGTCCCACGTTTCGTTGTTGCCGAGATTCACCTGCACCAGGTTCACGCCGGCTTCCACGAGCCGCGCTGACATCAGGAGCGACCAGCCGAAGGCGTTGCGGCCGTAGCGGTCCAGGTCTTTCGGACTCGCCTTGTTCAAATCGAAGGCCGTTCGCACGCGAGCATCTGTCAGCAAGCTGACCGCATCTGCCCGGCTCCGATCAAACACTCCTGCATCCGCCGCGGCGGACAACGATTTCCGCTGCCCGTCGAGGTGCTTCAAAATGTCGAGCCGACTATCGAAACGGTGAGCATCCACACCTTGCGGTAAGCTCAAGTCGGGGATGGTGAACGCTTTCCGCTTCGCCTGGTGTGGCCGTTCCTGATGATCGAACTCGTACTCGGGGAAGGCACCATACGCGAGCGGTTCGAACGCACTGGCTTCGAGGAACCACGGATCGCGGTGCCGGCCCATCACCCCCGCGAACTGTCCCGGGATCACGCGACCGCTGTTGTGAACGATCCGATCCGGCAGCACGATGGCCGGCGGCAGGTTATTACGCGACTTCGTGACCGCGGTGGCGATGGCCGCGAGGCTGGGGTGATCAGTTGGCTGCGGTTTGCTGGCGTTGAAGCCGGTTGGCGTATCGCTGCGTCCGGTCAGCATGATGTGGTGACCGAGCGAGTGGTCGTTCGACTTGTGCGTGAGCGACCGCACCACTGCCCACTTATCGCTGCACGCTGCGAGCCCGGGCAAATGCTCCGTGATACGCAGTCCGGGAGTCTTTGTGGCCGTGGTACCGAACTCGCCGCGAATACTGTCGGGTGCATCGGGCTTCGGGTCGAAGCTCTCGTGCTGCGCCAGTCCTCCGGAAAGGAAGATGTAAATGACGCTCTTCGCCGTGTGCTTTCGCTCGGCGCGAAGAAGATTCAGTTCGCTGAGACCGAGCCCCAGCAGCCCGACCACTCCGGCCCGAATCGCGGTGCGGCGGGTGAATTGGGGGTGAGTGAACGCGGGCATTTGGCAGCGCCTCGCCAGGTGGGATGGCTTGAATATCCCCTATTCGCAAGCCAGACGCAACACAGAAGACAGAGGACAGACCCCGTCGGGTATGGCACTGTTTTCCGGAGTTTGCGGTTTCCCCTCCCACATGATTTTGGCAAATCCGGACACGAGATGCGTCCTCGGTTTTATGGTCCGTCGCTAACGCTTCCGGCTCGTTTTAACTCGATCCGACTGCCCAAGCTCCAATCGCGACTCGATTCTGTTACCAGGGTCTAGCAAGATCTCTTGGTCGTGTTGTCTGAGGGCGGTTCTTCGCTCTTGTGTGGACTCATCGCTGACTGTGGCAGAATTTGTCTGCAAATTGTCAGGTTACCGGCTGTCCTGCGTGTTCGACCTTCCGCAATCCGGCAGATGGCAGACTCCCAAGAAACGCTAAAACCAGCGGTTTTTCGTTGTTCTTGTGGTAACTCTCTTGGGGGGACTCATCGCTCAACTTGGCAGAATTTGTCAGTAAATTGTCAGGTTACCGGCTTTCCTGCCATCCTGCTTTCGAGCCGTTTTTCTGGCTGTGTCGTCCGGTGTCGTCTAATGTCCGGTTTTCGAGCCGTTTTTCCCGTGGTTTGCTGGGCTTTTGCCGGTCAACTGGCCACCGCCGAAGGCCCGCGTCAGGACGGCAACTGTCAAGGAGTTGACAGTTGCGTCTGTCCAGAGGGCAGCTCAACTGTGGGGGGTACAGTTGTGCTGGGCGGCAGACGTTCTGTTACACCTCAGCCAGTTGCCCCGCTCGCCTTCACCCTCGACAGCGAACACTTCTCGGTACAAACGACGCAAGGCGCAGGATGGATGGCCTGGTATCAGTTCGGGCGCGGGGCGCAGTCCGAACGGTCCCAGATTGAGAATCTCTATAGTATACTTAATATCATGTATTTGTCAATCGCGGGGGTGACCGAAGGCACCCCTGCCCACCTGCCGGAGGAAATTCAGCATTACGCGCAGCATCTCCTGGCGAAGAAAGGCACGTGAGTGAAAAGACAGAGCCGCAGATAAACGCAGATCAGAAAGAACAAAGAATCCAACTCTTTCTGATCTGTGTTATCTGCGTTTATCTGCGGCTCTGTCTCCTGCCGTCCATCCGAAAAGTGACAGCGCAGTTACCAACCCGTTACCCACCTTTATCGTCTAAATGTGTAGACTGCGTGGGCAGGTGTGGGAACCTGCCACATCCTTTCCCGCTTACTCCGGCTTCACGGAGATCTGACGATGAAGAAGTTCTTCCGACCTCTGGCCCTTTCCGCCGCTCTGGGCGCGGGCGGTATTCTGGGCACCAACTGGCTGCTGGCCGATGACAAGAAGCCCGCCGCGGAACCGCCGGTCAAGTTACTCCCGGCCGATCCCATCAAGCCCGGCCGCGGCGCCGATCCGATCAAACCGGGCCGGCCCGGCCTGCCAGTCGGCAATACAAACCCGATGGGCGAATCCAAGCCGAACAACGACGTGGCTCCCGTGACGGTGGGCGAGAGCAACGTGAAGATGGACTTCGCGGTGAAGCCGAAAGACCTCAGCCCGGCGATCAAGAAGGGGCTGGAATACCTCATCAAGAACCAGCAGGAAGACGGCGGGTGGAACCAGGGCGGCGGCTGGCGGAACAACGTTGGCGGCGGCGGGCGCATCGAAGGGCCGAAGGTGGAAGATCCGTCTGACGTCGGCAACACCTGCTTCGTGCTCCTGGCACTGCTTCGCGCGGGCAACACCGCCACCGAGGGTGAGTACAAGGACGCGGTGAAGAAGGGGCTCGCGTACCTGATCACGAAGGTGGAGAAATCCGACAAGGATTCGCTCTACGTCACCGATGTGAAGGGGACGCAGCTTCAAGGCAAGATCGGGCAGTATGTCGATACATTCCTCACAAATCTCGTGCTGGCCGAGTTCCGCGGCAAGTGTGGCGACCAGGAGAAGAAACTCGTCGCGGCACTGGAAAAGACGATGACCAAGATCGTCCGCCACCAGACGGCCGACGGCGGATTCGCGGGCAACGCCGGCTGGGCGCCGACGCTTTCGCTGGGCATTTGCAACAAGAGCATCGCGCGAGCCAAAGAACGCGGTGCGAAAGTCGATGAGGTGGTGCTGAAGCGAATCCAGTCGCAGTCCACGGCAGCCACAACGGGTGCTGCGCCAGTGGCGGTTGGGACTGGAGCCGGCGGCAAGCCGGCAGCGACTGCACCTGTCGCCGGTCGTGCGGGTGACGCGGGCGTTGCGCTCTATGCGCAGAGCCAGGGCGCTACCAACTCCCAAGACGTCCTCAACACCCTCCGCGTCGATGGCGCGAAGGCCAAGAAGGTCCTCGAAGACTCGAAGGCCAGCAAGGACGACAAGGACCGGGCGGAAAGGACGCTCCGGGATCTGAAGGACGCCGAACAAGCGAACGACAAGGTTCAAGATAACCTCGCCAAGCAAGTGAAGAATCAGCAGTTCGTTGCCGGGTTCGGCAATAACGGCGGGGAAGAGTTCCTCAGCTTCCTCAACATCAGCGAAACGCTTCTGCTCAAGGGCGGCAAGGACTGGGAGGAGTGGGACACGAAGATGGTGACGGGGCTGGAGAAGGCGCAAGATAAAGACGGTAGCTGGCAGGGTCACCACTGCATCACCGGCAAGACGTTTTGCACCGCCGGCGCGTTGCTCGTCCTGATGGCCGACCGGACGCCATTCCCGCTGGAAGTGCTCAAGGCCGCGAAGGAAAAACGCGACAACGAGAAGAAGCCCGAACCGCAACCGACTCCGAAGCCGGAAAAGTGATGACTGGCTAAATTAGCCGCGCGGCATCGGCGAGCTTCTTCGCCAGCCGCGCGGCTCATCATTTGAGAGACGCACCATGCGATTTCCTCTCCTCCTGGTCTTTGTGCTCCTCATCGGGCTTGGCTGCACGCGTAAGGAGCCGGAGCCAGTCGTTAAGTCTCACGTCGATCCAGGCCCCGCCATCGCTCCGCAACCAGTACCCCCGGATGACGGCAGCATTCCTCCTCCGCGACTCGTCCCGGTCCGCTCGCGGATGCAGGCATTGACGTTAGGCGTCGATTACCTGCTCGCGCAACAATCGAAAGACGGCGCATGGCGTTCTGATGTTTACGCTACCTTCAAGGACGGGACCGCTCTCACGCCACTCGCGGTCACGGCACTTCAGGAAGCTCACGACGCCGGCATTCGCACTCCGGCGATTGAAGTCGCCATCAAGAACGGCTGTGCGTTCCTCGCGAACTTCACCAAGCCCGATGGCACGATCACACCGCCCACCGACGGCTTCGATTACCCCATTTACACGGCGTCACTCACACTCAAAGCGTTCATGCACCCGACCGCGAAGGACTACGCCAAATATCGCGACGCGTGGGTGAAGTACATCAAGGAACGGCAGCTCACGGAGAAGCTCGGCTGGAAGCCGGAAGAGAAGCAATATGGCGGATGGGGATACTGTCGCGTCATTCCGAAGAAGCCGGAGCCGGGCGAGTTCGCCCCGCCACTCATCGAATCGAATCTCTCCGCCACGCTCTTTGCACTCGAGGCGCTGAAAGCGGCAGGTGAAACCGACGCCGAGGTCTACAAGAAAGCGGCGGAATTCGTGTTGCGGTGTCAGAACGACGACGGCGGGTTCCACTTCATCTACGACGATCCGGTTCGCAACAAGGCTGGCGTCGCGAATACCGAGCCCCAACGTTTCCACTCTTACGGCAGCACGTCCGCCGACGGCTTCCGCGCGCTTGGGTTCTGCCTGCTGCCCGAACACGAGAAACGCGCCGCTGCCGCTACCGAGTGGCTGAAGAAGAACTTCCGCGCCGACCATCACCCTGGCACTTACGTCAAGGCACACGAACCGAATCGCGACGCGGTGTACTACTACTACGCGGCGAGCGTGGCGAAGGCATTCCGCGACCACAAGTTGACGTTGCCCAACGGCCGCGACTGGGCCGCCGAGTTGAGCTACGAGTTGGCCATCCGACAGGCGAAAGACGGAAGCTGGACGAACCCGGTCGAACTGGTCCGCGAAAACGAGCCACTCGTGGCGTCGAGCAACGCCATCCTGGCGCTCGCGCGATGCCGGTAGGTCGGGCTGTGCCCGACGAACGCAAGGTCGCGCTGTGTCCGACCTACTTCTTGTACACGGCCTTCGGGTCGAAGATGCGCTCGGCGATCACTTTCAGTTCGCCGTCGTCGAGCTGGCGGAAGAAGCAGCTCTTGTAACCTTCGTGACAGGCAGCGCCGCCGATCTGCTTCACCTTGAGGAGAACAGTGTCGGCGTCGCAATCGATGAAAATGCCGCGGACTTCCTGAAAGTGGCCGCTCTCTTCACCCTTGCGCCACAGCTTGTTGCGGCTGCGGCTGAAATAAACCGCCCGGCCTGTGCGGACTGTCTCCTCGAACGCTTCCCGATTCATCCACGCGAGCATCAGCACTTCGCCGGTGTCGGCGTCCTGAGCGATGGCCGCAACCAATCCGCCCGCTTTGTCGAAGTCCAACATTGCCTATTTCCTTCTCCGGTCAGAAATCGTCTTCGTCTTCTTCATCGTAGTAGCGATATCCGTTAAACGCCTGCCGCACATGGGGATTGTTGAGAACCACCAGACACCAAATTGCGGGGATCAGGGCGATAACCCACCCGAAGTCCGGTAGGCAAGCCCCGATTGCGCCTGCCATCGCCCATCCATAGCTTCGTCCCTTGAGCATCGCGACAGCGCCGCGAATGACGACCGCATCTTTGCACGCAGCCAGCAGACCCAGGACACACGGGCACAGGAAGAGGCCTACCTTACCTCTGCCTCGATTATCTTCGAGCGACATCGCCACAAAGAGCACGAAGATGACGATATGGAAGATCGTCTGCAGGAACGCAATAATCAGCAGAAAGATGGCTGGAGCATACAACTGCTCGCGGATCGGATCTGACGACGGTGGTCGGCGCCTCCGACGTCTCCGACGCGGTCTGTCATCATCGTCATCATCATCGCGGCGCCGACGTCGGTCCCAGGGCCGCGAATTCGCACTCGCAATTGGCCGTGGGCTATCTGGCGGTGCGGAATCCGTTCGTGGGCCCGAGCGGGCGTCACTCGGGATAAACTTGCCATAACATTCGCCGCAAGTCACTTCGCTTTCGCCGTCCCGGTCCTCGTAGACGATCGGCGCATCGCACTGTGGGCAATGTATTTTTACTGCCATGGGCATTCCTTGGGCGGTACCGACGAGCCGGAAGCGACGGGCTTGCTGCCTGCCGACGAGCCGGAAGCGTCAGCGACGGGCCAGCTTTTGCACAAAGGTGTCGACGAGCCGGAAGCGACGGGCTTGCTGCCGACGAGCCGGAAGCGACGGGCAAGCTTTCGGCCCGTCGCTGACGCTTCTCGTTAAAACGTCCCGGGCGGTGCGACGAGCCGGAAGCGACGGGCCAGCTTTTGCACAAAGGTGCCGACGAGCCGGAAGCGTCAGCGACGGGCCTGCCTTTGCTGCACGTCTCGGCACGCCGCGTTCTTATTGGATCACCGCGCGACAGGAATTCAGATTACTTCAATTCCTTGATCCACACATTGCGGAACTCCACGCGAACGTTGTAGCTCTGGAAGCCAACGTGCCCCTTTTCGCGCTTCAGGCCGGGGTGCTTGTCGAACTTCGCCTTGTAGTCGTCGAGGTCGGCGTTCACCAGTTCCGCGTCGTTCTGCACGACCGTTACCTTGCGTCCCTTGCAGGTGATCTTGATGGTGTTCCATTCGCCAATCGGCTTGTTCTTCGCGGGTTTGGCGGGCTGCACATCGTAAATGGAACCGGTGTGCTGGTAGTCGGCGAGTTTGCCCGGCCAGCCCTCGTCGTCGATGAGCTGAATCTCCATCCCCACGTAGGCCGGATCACCTTTCTCTGGCGTGCGAAGCGCGACGCCGCTATTGCCGCCCTTCTTCCCCCAGCGGTATTCGCAACGGAACTCGAAATCGCTGAACTCCTCCTTGGTCAGGAGCCAGCCGCCGCCGCCGCCGTTGCAGACGATTGCGCCGTCCTCCACGGTCCACACGTCCGCTTTCCCGGTCGGCTTCCAGCCGTCGAGGTTCTTGCCGTTAAACAGGTTGGTAAATCCTTCCGGCGGTTTGGCGGGTTTGTCTTCCGATCTCGCGCCAGCCACGCAGATTGCCAGTGTCAGAATACCGAGTTGCAATGCCCTTCGCATGAGGAGCTCCTTTGGTGGGGTAACCGCTTCCGTTTTGTTGATCGCGGTGAACAACCGATGCGACGACATCTTACCCCGCGAGCGTAGAATGGCAGTAGAGTTCCGAATTCAACAGCGGAGAGGGCATGCGCCGATTCATGATGAAGTCGAAGTTGCACCGCGCGACGGTAACTGAGACGAACGTCGATTATGAAGGCAGTTTGACGATCGACACCAATTTGCTCGAAGCGGCTGATATCCTGCCGCACGAGCAGGTTCACGTGTGGGATGTGACGAATGGCGCGCGGCTCGTTACCTACGCACTTCCTGGCCCGCGGGGCAGCGGCGTGATCTGCGTCAACGGAGCCGGCGCGCACCTCATCAAGACCGGTGACGTGGTCATCATCGCGACTTACGCGGAGTTTGAAGATGCGGAAGCCCGCGCACATCAGCCGCTTGTCGTGTTCCTCAACCGCGACAACACGATGAAAGCAACGAGTGGATGATGCTGTCTGAGTGATCTTCTGTAGCCGTGGGTCTGTGACCCCGCAGGCTTTCAAATCTAGCGATCTGGGCGAGGGGTTTTTTCGGGTGAGCGACTTTCTCCGAGGTTTTTTCGGGTGGGCGACTTTCTCCGAAAGTCGCGGTCGCTCGAAGAGCGACCATAGTCAGTTTCTGCGAAACTGACCGCGACTTTCTCCGAGGTTTTTTTTCGGGTGGGCGACTTTCTCCGAAAGTCGCGGTCGCTCGAAGAGCAACCATAGTCAGTTTCTGCGAAACTGACGGCGACTTTCGGAGAAAGTCGCCCACCCGAAAAAAACGACTACAAAACTGACGGCGGCTCATGCTGACAAACTGATGCGTCGGCCGCCTACAGGCCCCACCAGCACCAACATCGCGAAGCACGCCACACCCAGGGGCCGGTGTGTTGAGATGCCGAGTTGTCCGACCAGATCGAGCGGAATGAGTTGCAGTACTAGCAATCCCGCAGCAATCCATCCGCGAACGCGATAACCCGCGCTGAAGAGTTCCCGTACCCACGGCACCGCCAGCGCAAGCCAGATCAGGTCGTAAGGCAGCGCTTGCACGCACCAGACGCTGCCAACCACGGCCGCTGCCGTTGCCCAGGCGGCTGACGGCCATTTCTGCGCCAGCCAGCATCGCATCACCGCAAGGGCCCACCACACCAGATAGCCCGCGACGGTTGTTGTCGCGGTCAGTTCGATCAGGAACCGCTCGCCGGCCCACGATTCGGTCATCGCGAAGAGCAGCCGGTTCCAGCTCGTGATTTCCGGATTCGAACTGGCGAGATTGAACATCACCGCTTTGTGCGCGGAACTGAGATCGTTGAGGTAGTCGCGGAGAAACAGCGGCGATCCGCCAACGATGGTGGCGCCGATCAAGTTCAGCATTGCGACAACGGCGACCAGCGCCGCTGCCCGCTTCCAGCCACCCAGGTACCACGCCAGGGGAATGAGCGGCAACGCCACATGCGGCTTCACAAACGCCACCGACCACAACAACACACCGAGCGTCGGCTGTTTGCGTTCGAAGCACCACAACCCCGCTGCGATGCAGCCCGTGCAGAGCAGACTCGTTTGGCCGAGTTCGATGATCGCGGCCGTGAGGTAGTTCCACGAGAGAATGAGCGGTAAGAGAAGCTGCGCTCCGCGCGGAAGCGGTCGCGACGCGAACAGTCGCAACACGAGCAGCACTGCCGCGGCACAGAGGCCATTGATGATCGCCCAGGATACTTTCGCTGCTGGGTATGGCACGGCCGCGAATGGCGCGAGTATCAGAGCGGCTTGCGGTGGAAGGAAGTAACCGCAGTGCTCGATGAGCAGCGCGTTGTCTGGATATTGCGCTGCAACGAGTGCCCGGAGTTTCTCGCGATCGTAAGGCGACTCGCCGTGCAATCCCATCTCAGCGCCGGCGCGGTAGATGAAGAAGTCCGGCGCGAGGTTCACGCACAATGCCTGATACACGGCAAACGCGGTCAGAAGCCCGACCGCCGCGATCGACACGCCCAGCGGCAGCCAGTTCGTTCTCACACGAGCGAATCCGATGCGTCATCGAGCGGCCGGCTCGGAGCGATCAAAACGAATAGCGCGAAGAGTGCGACACCAAGCGGGCGGTGAATGGTGAAGCCGATTGGCTCAAGTCCCTGATATGGCAGCCATTGCAGGCCCAGAAGCAGCACGGCCACCAGACCCCATGCGCGATAGCCAGCGGAGAAGAGGTCTCTGATCCACGGCACGGCGAGCAGAAGCACGAGCGTCTCATAGCCCAACACCTGCGGGCACAACACCATCCCCGCCGCGCATGCCGCCAGTACCCACGCCGCCGAGGGTCTCACGCCAAAGATTCCGCATCGGCCAAGAATCAGCCCGAACCAGACCAGATAGCTCGCGACGACGATCTTTGCACTCTGTTCGATGAGATACCGGCTGCCCGCGAAGCTCGCGGTCGCAACGTATAACAGCCGATTCCAGCTCGTCATCTCGGCGGCCAATTCGGCCTGGTTGTACATCACGGCACGATGGTTGGCACCCAGGTAAGCGAAGTAGTCGCGGAGGAACAGCGGCGATCCACCAACGATAGTGGCACCGAGGAGATTGAAAGCCCCCACCACAGCGACCAGCGCTGCGGCCCGCTTCCAGCCGCCGAGGTACCACGCGAGAGGAATAAGCGGCAACGCCACATGCGGCTTCACAAACGCCACCGACCACAACAGCACGCCGAGCCAAGCCGCCCAGCGATCCGCACGGGCAAAGCACCACAGTCCCGCGACGATACACCCAACAAACACCACCGAGAACTGCCCCACCATCACCACTGCAACCGTGAGGAAATTCAGGAGCATCAGGAACGGTAGGAGCTTTGCAATAAGCGGCGAAAGTGGGAGTTCGTTCCGGCGACGCACCAGCACTTCCTGCGTCAGTGTGGAAGTCACCAACTGCGGAACGGTTGCGATCGCCAGTCCAGCTAAGCCCTGAATCAGCGCCCAGACGATCTTCGCCACCGCCAACGGGAGCATCGCAAATGGCAGAAACAGCACCGTAGCCTGCGGCGGAAGGAAGTAGCCGCAATTATTCACGAAGCTTTCGGGCGTTGGGTTCTCTTCGGGAAATTCCTGAGCGACGTGAGAGCGAATCTTCGGGACGTCGTAGGGATTCTCTCCGCGTGCCGCGAGTGCTGAACCGAGGCGGAAGATGTAGAAGTCCGGCATCCGGTGGGGGGTGACGGCTTGGAGTATTGCGAACGCGGTCAACAGAACTGCGGCGAGGATGGTATACCACCCCACCCAGCCCCCTCCCCGCAGGGAGGGGGAGGAAGAACTGGGAGCGTTCGTCGTGTGGCTTAATTCTCCAAGCGCCTCTTTCTCCCCCCTCCGTTTAGGGATGGGAGCGGGGGGTGTGGGTTCAGTGCTAGACACCAGGCTTCTCCGGCAACAGTAGCAGAGCGGGAGATTGCAAATACCGCAGCACCGCGTTGCCGAACGCGGCACCGATGGCACCATCCACCACACGGTGATCGAACGAGAACGACAGGTACACGATGTCCGCTGGCTTCAAGTTGCCGTTGGCGTCGTAGACTGGCCGCTTCACCACCTTGCCCACACCCATGATGCCCACTTCCGGGTAATTGATGATCGGCGTCGAGATCAACCCGCCAATACCGCCAACGGAAGTCACAGTAAACGTTCCACCGCGCAGGTCTTCGATCTTGCTCTTGCCCGCTTTGGCGTCGTTGCTGAGTCGTTCAATATCTGCCGCGATCGTCAGTATGTCTTTCTTGTGAACTTCCTTCACCACAGGAACAATGAGGCCATTCGGGGCCGCGACCGCAACACCGATGTTGTATTTATCGTGCAGGATCACTTCGCCTGCGGCCTCGTCGAAAGTGCTATTCGTAATCGGGATTTCCTTGAGCGCCCGTGCCACAGCCTTCACGAAGAACGTAAGGTACGTCAACTTCACGCCGGCATTCGCGAGCGGTTCGCGAAGTTGGCTCCGCAACCGGACGAGGTCGCTCATGTCGCATTCGTCGATGTACGAATAGTGCGGGATGTGCCGCTTCGACTCGACCATGTGTTCGGCGATCTTCCGCCGCATGCCGATCAGTTTCACGCGCGTCCCGGCGACTCCAAAATCGAGTTTGGATGTATCGGTACCTGCCGGCGTGGGTGTGGGCGCAGGACGCGGCCCGTTGCTTTTCGGAGCAAGGAAGGGCGTGAGGTCGTCGAGAAGGATGCGGCCGTGTGGACCAGTCCCGTGCACGTGTGTGAGATCGACACCGAGCTTGCGCGCGAGCATCCGCACCGATGGTGCCGCCGGTGGAAGCATAGAGGGGGGATGGCCGTTGGATTCTTTGAGAGCGGCCGCCGCTGTCTTCGGACCTACTCTCAATTCTGTCCCAGATCCTGTCAACGAAGCCTCTCGCGGGCCAGGAGCAGGTAGAGCGGCGGGGGTGGGTTCTGATGTCGTTGGGGTAGGTTTTTTGACTGTTTCGACGGCCTCTTCGCCTTTGGTCGGGTTATAGCTGAGGAACACTTGCCCGACTTTCACCTTCGTGCCAGGTGTCGCGGCCAACTCGGTGATTGTTCCTGCGAATGGGGCAGGTACTTCCATGCTCGCTTTGTCGGACATGACTTCCGCCAGCCCCTGACCGGGCACAACCGCGTCGCCCGGCCGCACCAGCCAGCGGACCAGTTCCACTTCGAGCAAACCTTCGCCGACGGGAGGGAGAGGGTAATTCATCGCTGTGCCCTTCGCATTGGTCATTCGTCATTCGTCATTCGGGTCACCTCTCGTAATTGACGCGGTGAGGGTTCGCGAAAGACCAATGACCAATGACTAATGACCAATGACTAATGACCAATGACCACCGCCGCTACGCAGCTTCGGTCGCCAGTTCCCACATTGCCGTCCGGATGTCGCTCAATTGCGGGACGCTGTTCGCCTCGTAATTCTGGTTCATGCCGATGCCGGGCACGTGTTTACCCATCAGTGTTCGCGGGCGGACGACGAGATCGTAGAAGTGTTCGTCGATCACGCGCCGCAGCAAGTGTTCGCCGAAGTTCGTCACTTCTGTGTCCTCGTTGACGATCAACACTCGGCCGGTCTTCAGCACTCTGCGGGAGATCATATCCCAGTCGTAGGGGAAGATACTTCGCAGATCGATCACGTCAAAGGTGGTGCCGTGTTCGCGTGCGAGTTCATCCGCGGCTTGCACGCACAACAGCAGCGGTCGGCCGTAACTGATAATCGTGCCGGCAGTCCCTTCGCGCACGAGTGACGCCTCGCCAATCTTGACCGTGTAATCTTCCAGGTCCGGCCACTGCGGTTCCCATTTGGAACGATCGCCGATCGGTGCATCGATCATCCGGCTCAGTTCGTCGGAGTCGGCCGGTTCGCCGGGAATCAACTGCGTTCCCTTCGCTCGCAGGAGCGCTTTGGGTAGAAGCACCAGGACGGGATTCGGGTCTTTAATCGCCGCGAGCATGAGGCCGTAGGCATCGAGCGGATTGGACGGCATCACGATCTTCCAGCCCGGTAGCCTGGTTGCGAAGCTCTCGAAGCTGTGGGAGTGATAGAGGCTGCCGCGAATCCCGGCTCCGTTGGGCGTCATCACGACGATGGGCAGGTCAAAACTACCGCCACTGGCCCACCGTTGGTTGCCCGCGATCTTGAACATGTCCAGAATGTTGAACGCGTAGTCGCAGAACTGAATTTCGCATACCGGTCGACCGCCAGCGTAAGCGATGCCCATTGCGGTGCCGATAATGCCGCGTTCGTCGAGTGGAGTATTCCAGGCGGTCTTCAGTCCCTGTGTGACGGTGAACACCCCGCCCAGCGGCGGACCAACATCCTCACCGAACACATCCGTCACGCCGAGATGTTCTTCGCCATAATGCAGTGCCATCCGCACCGCTTGCGCCATGTTCGCCATTGCCATTCCTCGGCCGAAAATGGTACGCGGCTGGTTTGGTTTGAAGATTATTAACCACAGAGGCGCAGAGGGCACAGAGAAAGACAAAAGGCAGAGAGAAGACAATTCAAATGGCTTTTGTCTTTACTCTGTGTCGGTTTTCTCTCTGTGTGCTCTGTGCCTCTGTGGTTAATAATCTTCAAACCACACCAGCCGCGTGTATTATCTCACACCGGGCAGGCCGGTGTAATCCTTCGGGTATACCGCGTCCACGTCGCTGGGAGCGTATGTGAACGCGTACACATCGTCGCGGGTTGGCTCCGCTTCCTTCATCGTCTGAACAACGGCGTCGTCGGCTTCTTTCTTGACTTCGTCCTTCATTGTGCGCACAGCAACGGCGTCGATTGCCCCAGCGTCAATGAGCTTTTGCTCGAAGGAAGTCAGTGGATCGACTTCCTGCCAGTTTCGCTGGGCGCCACTCGAAGACGAGTGTCCGTGCAACCGGCTGACCATCGCTTCGAGCAAGAAAGGCTTCCGTTCGCGGCGACAGTACCGCATCGCACGGTCGATGGCGTTCCAGGTTGCGACGGGGTCGTTGCCGTCGATCGTCTCGTTACGGATGCCGTAGGGAATCGCGCGATCCGCAATAGGACGGTGTGTGTGGACCGTATCCAGATCGGTTGAGATGCCGAACCGGTTATTGGTCACGAGAATCAGGACCGGCAATTCGTTGTCCGGCCGCGTGCTCCAGTTCAAGCACGTCTCAAAATCGCCTTCTGCCGTGCCGGCTTCGCCGCCAACAACGATGGTGATGCCTTCATTCTCGTCGGGGTTCTTCAGCCCGTGTCGCTTCTGCACCAGAGCGGTGCCGGGGGCCATCGCGTGCTGAACCTCGATCACGCTCGTGACCGGAACGACATTCCACTCGGGGATGGCGTAGTGGCCAACGAAATTACGGCCGCGAGAGTGTCGATCAGTCCACCGCATCGCGAGCTGGCGAGTGTGGTCGATCATCGGCATGCCCATCGCGAGCAGAATGCCGGCGTTGCGGTAGTGGAGGTGCAGGTAGTCGTAGGCGGGTCCGCGGCCCTTGTGAACTTGTAAGCCGAGGCAGACGTTGAATGCCTCTTCGCCGGGTCCGCCAATCCAGAAGTAGGCTTCGCCGGACTTGGACATCTTGATGCTTCGCTCTTCGAGGGCACGCGTTCGAAGCATCTGCCGAAAAACAGTCAGGGCGAGTTCGACCGACATTGCCTCGCGGCCCGAGCGAATAATCGCCGGAGCGGCGGTCCGGGTGGCCCGCCGCAGCAAGGCATCTTCGAGGTCGGGCGGATCCTCGTTCGGCGTTGGCATGATGACTACTCCCCGGAGCAGTGGTCGGCTTTGGAGAGGATGGGCCATCCTGTGTACCAGAACACGATGCTCTGACAGAATGGTCCAGCGGACTGACCGACCAGGGTCCGAAAAACGACAGTTCCGGGATCGAACTTGGGGGTCGCGTCGGTGTTTGGAGTTTCGGCTGCTGTAAAAAGCAAATTGTGAGCAGGAATCAGGCCAACCCACAACCCGAAAGCGGGAAACACCCGACAAACCACTAAGACAGACACTTCACAGACATTCTACGCGGGCTAGGCGTCGCGGGATTCGGCAGACTCTGCGGAATATGCGGGCAGTGATGCCTTTCCTTTACGCCGAGTTATCCCCAGTGGACACCCCCGTTGGTATTATACGCTCTTCTCTGCCGCGCTGACGGGCACTTCCCGGTTCGCGAACACTGCTGACAGCAGATAAAATCCGACTGCAACGCACAAGAGTAATTGGAAGCCCAGAATGACCGACGTGTTTTCGGCCAATCCGCCAACCAGCGCCCCCGCCACGTTCGCGCCAAACACGCGGTCCGGCTGTGTCGTTCGTCGGAAACTCGTGGCGAAGATCACACCCGCGAAGGCGATCGGGGTGAATACCAGCGCACAAGCCAGAATGACCTGCACCATGGGGGCGAAACCCAGGAACGCATTGAGGCTGACGATCAATCCCACCGCCAGCGCCGCCAACAATCCCGCATAGTAGGGTTCCAACCGTTTGGGCAGCACTTTACCGGCGAACAGGTTCCCCGCAAGGCTCATCACCAGAATCGCGGCGAACACCGCAGTATTTACCATCCACGTCCCGCCAAACAAGAGCGCCATTTGCACAACGGCCTTCGTTTCGACGAGCATGAAGCCGGCACCGAGGAAGAACGCGCGGAACATTGAGCCATAATCGGGCTTCACACCAGCCTCGGCTTCCAGCGATTTCATTCCGCCAAAGACCAGCCATAAACCGAAGGACAGCAAGAGAGTAAGGACGATTCCACGCCACGCCAGACCGGGAATACGCGGTTCGCGGGTGTAGAGGAATGGCCAGTTATCGGTTGCCTCGTAGAGAACGCCGTGGCTCTCTTGCACCTTTGTGGGATACAACCCGATCCACTCAGGTTCGAGCGGACCGGTGGCATGCCTGCCCTCAGAGTTGAGGATGGGTTCGTTAGTTTCCTTGCCGTCCGGCCCCTTCTTGTAGAGGTATTTCACGAACTTCTGCTGGTTGGGCGATGGTGGCGGCGGTTCGGCAGGCGGGGCGACACCAAAATAAGCTTTCGTGTCGGCCGCAACCCCCGTGTGCCACGGATACCAGTATTTCACCGTCTTGCCGTTTTGCGATTCAAAAGCTTTCCGGAGCGGTTCCACCACCTCCGCGCGACCGGCAAAGAAGCCAGTGCTGGCGTCGGGCTTGAAGTCGTTAAACTCCACCGTGTCGAAGGACGGACAGGTAATCACCACCGGATCCACGCCGTCGAAGGCGGTACGCAGTTGATCCCGGATGCGGGCCGCAATCCACCCCTGGCGGAAGAAGTTGTAGACCGCGTAAACGCCCGTCGGCTTGAGCACGCGTTTCACGTCCTGGAAACTTTCGAGCGTGAACAGGTAACTTTCCAACCGCAGGTTGGAATAACCAGACTGGAGGACAAGTGAATCGATGAGGGCGAACACCACAAGATCGTATGTTTCCGGCTTCGCGTCCCGGAGGAAGTTTCGACCGTCGTTGATGGTCACCTTCACCCGCGGGTCCTGAAATGGCCTGTCGGGGTGGTGTTCCGCGCCGAGTTTCTGGATTACGGGATCAATTTCGACGGCGTCAATCTCGGCGTTGGGCGAGGCCCAGCGCAGCGCGCGAGACACGTCGTTGCCGTTACCGGCACCGATGATGAGGATTTTCTTGAATTCCGGCCAAGCATGCGTGCCGTCGGGTTTCTTCAGGTCGCGCTGGAACAGGTAAGGCAACGCATAGGGCACGCTGGCGGTCGGCGGGTTGTCGCGCGGTTCCATCAACTGCTGACTGATGAGGTTCGTGATGATGAACCGGTCCTTGGGTTCGTAGTCGATGCGATAATATTCGCTCCAAATGATCTGCCGACCGTTGACTATGAAGAAACCGGAGGTGATGAATGTCAACCCAACGGCAACCGCCAGGCATAACAGCGGCACCAAGGGTGTTGTGGTCGGCTTGGGGTTTGGCGCGGGGTGAGGTGCGGCAACCGCGGTTGCGCCAGTGACCGACGGCGGCAACGCATCGCGAATTTCCGGCCCGGCGTCGGGGTCTTTGCGGATCAGAAGATATGCCAGCACAATCCCCGCCAGACCGAACCACACGATGGGCGGCAAGCGAAGCACCGAACAACCTGCGAACATGCCAATGCCAACCAGACTGCCGAGTAAGTTTGCGGAATATGCGGTGGTTCGGTTCGATACGCGATTGAACGCCCGGCCCATTTCCTGACCGGGGCCAACCATGATCGCGGCGATGATGCCAAAAAATAACGCCCCCACCAGTTCAATCGGTATCGCGAACGGCAGAGGGTTATCCAGCAAGACCTTCGTTTCGGTGCCGAAGTAGACCACGTCCGGCTTGGCCTGATTCCCTACGGCAAAGATCGCCTGTAAGTCACCGGGGAACATGGTGGCGAGAATTCCCAGGAAGGTCCCGAGAACGAGCCAGTATGGCGTGTAACGGATGAAGTTGGTCTGCCGCCGGGCGACCAGACAGCCCACCGACATACCAACAAAGCAGGCCAAGAGCACGATATTGACGAAGAACGTCAAAAACAGCACGTGCGACGGAAACCAGCGAATGCAGGCCAGCTCCAGAAACAGCACCAGCCAACTGATCAGGAATAGGTCTAAGGCCGGGCGGTCGCGCATGGGAGCAAGCTCGGTGCGGGTACGGCAGCGGTAGTATTGGGCAATGTCGTTACGACGATTTACGAACCGCACCCCATCGCGGACACCCTTTAAGCAGGTGGGACAGACTACCGACCCCGCCAATCTTGCGAAGGTTTAACGGGTGAGTAATCTATCCCACTCCAACCATCAGTTCGCCTGATAGTGTCGCGTGATGAGATCGTTCTGAATCCACAATAGCTTGCAGAAAGCGCGGAGCGTCTTCACTTCGGTGTCGCGATCAAGATTCAGCCCCATGATTGTCGCGATGATCGCATCGGACACGAAGCCCATGAGAGCGTTCATCTGAACCAGAGGCACATTGAGTTCTTTGCTGCCGGCTTTGGGCGTGTGCATCTTCCCGACCATGTCGAGATATTCCACCATCTTTCCGTCGTAGGACTTGGTGACAAGCGCTGAGAGATAACGAGCGAGGTGCTGCTTGCGGAAGGCAATCTGCGGGTGATCCATCGTGAGTTGATTGAGCGTCGTGGGGATTTCGCCCTCATAGCCGGCTTGTCGCGGGACGAAGTGCCGCCAGGTCGCATCCTGTTGAATGAGTTTGTTGTACACCGCATCCACCATCCCGGGGACCAGCGGAGCAAGTTTCGACGCGGCACCATGAACGGCCGCGATGTCCTCCGGGCCAAATCCCATGAAGTTCGCGAGATAACCAAACCGGTAACCCAGGTCCGACTCCAACCGCGGTTCGTCGATGTGCGTCATGGCTTCTTCGTGCAAATGAGTTGGGAGGGCGGTAAGGACGGAAGGTGTCATTACCGGCTAAATTGGAATTTGGAGTCCAAATTCCAATTTAGCACTGCTACTTTAGCTTGGTATAATCGCCAGTCAACGGCGAAGTGGTCAAAAATTTGAGGGTGTATTGTATTTGTGGATTTAGCGGAGGAGATTGGGGCATTGGGAGTTATGTTCTTGCATTTCCGGCTTTCCCAGAACATGCCCAAATCTTCCGACAAAATCCACAGACACCCAAATCCGATTGGTCGGAGGCTTTCGATGTTTTCGCAGACCGTGGAGTACGCGTTGCGGGCCGTGATTCACTTGGCCCACGAAGCGCCCGCGGCGCGGACCACGGCTCAAATTGCGGAGGCAACGCGAGTCCCCAAGGATTATCTTTCCAAGATTTTGCAGAACCTGGCGAAGAAGGGCATTCTGCAGACGCAGCGTGGCGTGGGTGGCGGAATCTCGCTGACGAAGTCGCCTCATGAGGTGACCATTCTGGATGTTGTGAACGCAGTGGAACCGATCGAGCGTTTCCACACGTGCCCGCTGAAGCTCCCCAACCACGGTACTCATCTCTGCCCGCTGCACAAGCGGATGGACGCTGCGATGGCCTTGGTGGAAGACGCCTTCCGCAACAGTACGCTCGCGGAAGTGCTGGCCGATCCAAACAGCGCCAGTGTACCGCTCTGCGACGGGACCGGTGCGGTCCAGACGCTCAAGGTGAAGCAGTAGGGCCCCGTCATGTGGTCTGAAAACAGAGAAGATTGACATCCTTCTGGCGAGCTGAAAATGGTGGGACTGCGCAAAGCCTTGTCCCACCCTACTTTGGCAATTCGAGTCGCGTGGACGTGCTCGTGAACAACGCCGGGATCTGCGCAAAGCCTTGTCCCACCCTACTTTGGCAATTCCACCTGCTTCTTCCCGCCGAGATACGCGATCAAATCGCGTATCTGTTCCTTGCTCAGCTTGTCGAGTTGCCCCTCCGGCATGATCGACAGCGGCGAATCTTTCACACTCTCCACGTCGTCCGCCGCGACGATGGTTTTTTCTGTCGCGGTTTGAATGACGAGCCGGGCGGGAGTACGTTCGGTGACGATGCCTGTGATGGTCCGAGCATCTGCGGTTCGCACCACCGACATGCGGAAGTCGCGACCGACTTCCGCGCTGGGGTCGATGATGTTCGAGAGCAAGTAATCGATGTCGCTGCGATTAGAGCCCGTGAGGTCCGGCCCGATCGTACCGCCTTCGCCAAAGAGTTTGTGACACTGCTGGCAGGTCTTCGTGAACACCAACCGACCGTTGGCGAGGTTCGCGTTCTTGAGTGTCGCCGGGGTGAGTTGCGACTTGTACTTTGCCATTTGCTTCTGTTTGTCCGCGGCCGTCGCCCGCACTTCCCCCCACACTTGTTTGAGGCGATCCGTCACTTTGGCATCACTGAGTGCGAACATTTGCCGGGCGGCGAACGCCGTGATGTCGCCACGTGGAACTTTCTTGGCTTCCACCGCGTCGAGTAGGGCCAATGCGTATTCTTTGCGAGCAGCCAGAGTCGCGATCGCGTCGAATTTCTCGTCCGCAGTCAGATCCGCGTAGATCGCGAGCAGTTTCTTTGGCGTATCGGGGTCGGCGTACGCCGCCAATCCGCGAATGGCAGCGCGGCGTGTGGTCTTGTCCGCAAGTTGAGCGTGCAAGACAGGAACAAGATCGGGCACATGCTTTTCGATTAATGCTTCCAGCGCGGCAACTCGCTCTGCTGGCTTTGCGTTTGAGTCCAGCGCGACCTGACGCAGATCGGCCAGTGCCAGTGGATCGCCGAACACCAGTGCCACGATGACAGCGTGCTCGCGCACCGCGGCATTGTTGCTCTTTTTGAGTCTGGCGTAAGCGGTGGGCCAGTTTTCGGGCATCGTGAAGTTCTTCCGTCCACGAAATCCTTCACGAGCGCCCTTCAGGAGATCCAGTTGCACGGATTCTTCGCCGCGCAGAAGTGCAGCAACAAGCGGCACAAGATCGCCTTTTTCGCGCTTTGCGATGGCATCCTCCACTATACGACGGGCCATGAACTGCCGCACGAGCGGAATTGCGGTCTTGAGTGCAAGCGCCCGTGCGGGGTCAGCAGGGACGAGTGGTTCGATGGCATACCAGAGCATGAGCGGGAGATTGGTGTCGGTGGCGTCTTCCGCATGTGTAACCAGACCGGCCGCGATGGACCAGCGCTGAGTCAGCGACAACCGTTGCAACGCACACGCCAGATAGAGCCGAACAACCGGTGATGGATCACTCTTCGCGAGAGTGGTGAACGTCGTGAGGGTTTCAGAGGCCGGCGTTTCGCCTTCGCAAAGGAGCTGAATCGCCCACCCTCGCACGTGTTCGCTCGGGTCATTCAGCAGCCCGCGAAGTAACTCGGCGTTCCGTCCACCGGTGACATGAAGTGCCCACAAGGCACGAAGACGCTGCGGAGTTTCGCGCTGCGAATCGAGCATCTTCCGCAAAGCGGCATGAACTTCTTTCCCCTTCCAGTCAGGCTTTGCGGCACGTTCTTGGAGAATCCGTCGAGCATGTCGCACGAAGAAATCATTCTTGTGTAGTTGCAGTCCCACCAGTTCGGCGTTGGAGAGTTTCTCCAGATCGACCGGCTTCGTGTTTGGCATGCCGAAGCTAATCTTGTAGATTCGCCCGCTGGTCTTGTCTGGCTTGTACGTGTGGCATTCGCCGGTATCGGACCAGTCGCTCACGAACACGCTGCCATCGGGGCCAGTGCGAAGCGTCACGCCCATGAACCACGGGTCGGCGGAGATCATGAAGTCCTTGCCGTGGCTGGCGATGTAGCCGGAACCTTTGCGTTTCAGGATGTCGTGATTGATGCGCCGACCGTGGACGTTGCACATGAACACGTTGTTGCGGAACTCTTTCGGAAACGAATCGCCCAGATAGATGAGCGTACCGCAGTGTGCGTGCCCGCCGCCCATCGCGAGCACTTCCGGCGTTTCGCCACGCATCTCGTTCGGTTTGCCGCTGGGATAGTGCAGGTGATCGGCACACGTCGGCAGGCGTTCGTAGGCATAGAGGCTCGACGGGCGATTTCGCCACGGTTCGTAGTGCCCTCCCTGGAGCACATGGAACAGGTGCGGATTGACGCAATTGGAAACGAAGCACTGACCGAAGTCGTCGAAGTCCACGCCCCACGGATTCGTCGTGCCATCGGCGAAGTTTTCGTAGATGAGCTTGGTGGGGTGAATGCGATACACGCCGCCGTCGCAGTGGATGCGTTTCTCGGCTGGCGTGCCGACCTGGCCCACATCCGATGGACTCGTGCGGCCGTGTCCACCGTAGAGCCAGCCGTCCGGTCCCCAGGTGAAACCATTGGCAAGGTTGTGCCGGCTCTCCTTGTAGCCGAAGCCATCGAAAAGCACTTCCGGCGGTCCATCCGGCTTATCATCGCCGTCGCGATCAGGAAGGAAGTACAGACAGGGCGGACTCATTACCCACACACCGCCAAACCCGACTTCGATTCCCGTGATGTAGTTGAAGCCTTCGTAAAAGAGCGTGCGTTTCAGTTTGCCGTCGCGTTGTTCGAGGATGACGACGCGATCGCGTCCCGTTGGCTGCCAGGTGCCGTAGTTGAGTGCCTCCGCGACCCACACGCGCCCGCGCGCATCGATGGCGAATGAAATCGGCTGAATCACGTCCGGTTCCGCGGCGAACACGTTCATCTGAAAACCGTCGAGCAGTACCGATGTCCTGGCGGCTTTCTCGGCCGGCAACGGGCTTGGTGTGCGCTCCGTTGCCAGAACAGTGAACGACGCAACGAACACGACCAACAACGCCCACCTGTGCATAATCTTCTCTCCGCGTGCGAGTGCTTTCCACGGTAGCCCGATCGCATGCCAGTGTCACGCGTGTTTCCCGCCGTTGCACTGCGTCAAAAATATCCGGTAAGATGGCGGCATCCGCTGAAGGAGTTCAACATGTCAATTACGATCACCGATCCGGCACTGCTCGCTCAGTTGCGACAGGCAAACGCGGTTGTCGAATTCCGCGATCCAGACGGTAATCTCCTCGGCACTTTTGCCGTTGAAGGGTTGGGGAAACTGCCACCCGGTGTTAAGTCGCCATTCACGCGAGAAGAGATGGAAGAACGTCGACGCCAACACCGCAGCGGTCGCCCACTCAAGGACATTCTCCGGGACCTGGAGGCTCGCGGAGAATGAATTACCGCGTCGAGTGGACCCCGGAAGCCGAGAACGATCTCGCTGGGCTCTGGAACATTGCAACTGACCAGGCCGGGGTGACTGCGGCCTCCGATTGGCTTGATCGGCATCTGAGCCGCGATCCGCTGAACTTCGGCGAGCCGTGGACATCGTCCATTCATCGGATTGCTGTACGCGACCCCATCGGCGTTGAGTTTGAAGTCATCGAAGACGACAAACTCTTACTGGTTCATAGTGTCTTTGCCATTGGTTGATTTCATCCTTCCCCCCGACCGACGCGGTACATCACATCTGTACGCAGAACGTACTTTCGGCCACTTACCACCGGCGCCCCTTCGTGAAGTAGATAGTGGTAGAAGATCAGCGCTTTGCCGGTTTCGGGCTTCACCCGGATCTCCGCGCCATCGGGAAGAGTTAGCCCTTCGTCCTGAAAGTAAATCACCGTCTCGCCACCCTCGCATTCGCCGCTCAGGTACACCATGAACGTGAACTGGCTGCGTTCGTCGTTGCGGGCAAAGTGGCCGTCGGTATGTGGGCGAAAGGTGTGACCGGGATCGTAGCGATAGAAGCGGAATCGCTCGTTCAGTCCCGTGGCTTCGTGTCCCAAATACGGCGAAGGAATGAACGGCTTTGCCCGCTCCCAGAGCTGTCCCGCCCAGGCAAAGTTGTCGATCATCACTCGCTCGTTGTTGCGGATTTCCGGCGCCATTAAGAAGCCATGCGGCGTGGTAATCGGTGCTGCTCCATACCCCACCTCCTCCGACACGCGGATGTACTCCGCGCACTCTTCGGGCGAAAGAAAGTCGTGAATGACGAACACCTGTGCGCCGTCGAGTTCTTCTTTGCGCATGGGCTGATCCTCGTTAGTGATGGGGCATTTCACTCGACACCGCAACCAGAGAGAAGGTGACCGGGAACAGATGTATCTTGGTTTTACGGTTTCCCTTGCTTTCCCCATGGACGCCATCGCGTTATGATTGGGCACTTCTCGTTTGGGGTCCAATGTCTGAATAATGAGATCAAGCCATGCCTCCGATCATCCACGAGCTTTACGACCTCAGCGACAATACAGCCTTATTCGACCACCTGCGCGGTGGCGGCAGTTTAACGACATTGGCCGAGAGCCTGGCTCGCGTCCCCACAGTGACGAAGGGGCGCAAGCCCGAACTGCTCGCGGCCACTCGCACAGGGATCGTCGATGCGTTGCAGGGAAAGATTACGACCTTGCATGAACTCATTGGGAAGAGCGACACGCCCGCCCGCATCAGTATTCTCGGCGAGTTGATCCTCACGCTGCATGCACTGGCTGAGGGTCAGTATTCGGGCGAATCGGTGGATGCGATCGAGGAGACGGCGTTGCGCCTGGCGATCGATATCGCCCGCGCGCTCGAAGCCAATCCGCCGCAAGATAATCCGGGGCAAGATACGGACACCGCGGAACTGCGGATACACGCGATGGCGATGAGGGAATGGGCGCATCTGTTTGCCAGATACTACAAGGCCAAGAGCGCTCTTCCCTATGAGACCGAACTGCTCATGATCCGAGCGCGGGTCACGAACACCACACTCTCAACGTGGGCGCATCTGGTGGGCGAGGCGATGGTCGAGGTGGCACTCGTCCTGGAGCCGCTCGGTCGCGTCGAGATGGCGACCCAATGCTATGAGGGCGTCCACCTGGATCTGCGCTATCTCCTCAAGAAGCACAAGTCCTATCCGCAGTACGAAACGGGGTACGCCCTTTTCTGGCTTCAGCGGGCTTGCGAGGAACGTACCCGTCTGGTGCCGGACGATGAGGACGCAAAACGCGACCTGCAAGACGTCCGCAAACTGCGCTAGGAACGCAACTTTCCCGACGTCATCTCCGAACCGCGTTTCGGTCCGATTGCCAGAACGTATCTGGACCGCATTGCCCATCTTGCTCTGATCGTCCGCGATATCCAGACCAACTACAACGAAGACAAGCCCGATGCGAGTATCGCGTCGATCTGTGCGCGGCACGGTTGCCTCTCGACTGACGTGGAGTTCTACATCAGCGCGATCGAATCGTATTACATCCGCAGCACCATCCTCGCGGGCATCCAGACCAACTACGACGAACACCACGAGGAGGTGTTCGCCGCCATCGACTATCTGGCAGAGCAAGACACCTCGGAAACGAAGGATGGGGGCTGAAGCTGGCAGAAGCGGACAACCGCCCACGAGTTGCTTTGCGCGAACCGCCGCTCGCGTTATGATTGGCACTCCTTCATTACTGCTCGGGGTGGCCTAATGTCCGATAATCAACCCCCGCCGCCCAATCCGCCAGACATGTCGGGGGCAGAGTCCACCGTTCAACAATCGCCATCGCATTGTCTGTTTGGTGAATCCGTAACCCACCTGGACAGTGTTCCGTCTCGCGTGCTGGATTCGGGCAGCCACGAACGCTACGAATTGCTTGAGGAAATTGCCCGCGGCGGGATGGGCATTGTGTTTCGCGCCCACGACCGCGTTCTCAATCGCGAAGTGGGGCTCAAGACGCTCCTGGACGTGCCCGCGGAAGGAAGCGTGATTGTGTCGCGGTTCCGTGCGGAAGCCCACATCACCAGTCAGCTTCAGCACCCGAACATTCCCCCCGTTCACGATCTGGGCACGCTGCCCGACGGCCGACCGTTTCTGGCGATGAAGCTCATCGAGGGTGAAACGCTCGACGCCATGTTGAAAAGCTGGGCTCACCTTACACACGAGCCCGGTCGTTATCTCGCGATCTTCGAGAATATTGCCCAGGCGGTCGCTTACGCACACGATCATCGCGTCGTTCACCGCGATCTCAAGCCACTCAACGTGATGGTCGGTAAGTTTGGCGAAGTGCAGGTCATGGATTGGGGATTGGCCAAGTATCTGACGGACACCCCCCGAACGCGGCTCGATTCCGATGCGGAAACCAGCCCGCCAACGAAGATTCGATTATCGCGGGATGAAAGCAACGAAACCCAACCTGGCAGCGTCTTCGGTACGCCGGCGTACATGCCGCGTGAACAGGCCATCGGAGCGATCGATCAGATCGACGAGCGGACCGATGTGTTCAGCCTCGGCGGCATTCTGTGCGCCATCCTGACAGGTATGCCGCCCTATGACGGCGGTGATGCGGAATCGACCCGACAGCTTGCGGCCATCGCGAAGTTAGACGACGCGTTTGCCCGGCTCGATAACTGCGGTGCGGAGCCGGAACTGATCGCATTGTGTAAGCGGTGCCTCGCGACCGAACGCGACGGGCGGCCGCGTGATGCCGGCGAAGTGGCGCGGGCAGTTGCCGACCTGCGTGCGGAAGCCGAGCGACGCGCCCGGCAGGCCGAGTTAGATCGTGCCAGGGCGGAACTGCAAGCCGCAGAACAACGCAAACGCCGCCGCGTGCAACTGGCGTTGTTGGCAACGGCGATGTTGCTCGTTGGGAGCATTGGGGCGTTCACGTGGTGGGAGGACAAACAAGCCGCTGATCGCCGACTGCAAGACCAGATTGCGGAATCCAAACGTGAGGCGGAACGCCAGCGCGAAGCAGCTGATCGCCAGACCACCGAAGCGCGGCTGGAAGGTCAACGCGTCGAGGCGGAGCGAATCAAAGCGGAGCAAGCCCGCGATGGCGTGAACGCGGGGCTGAAGCTCGCGAGCGATCTTCGCAAGCAGTACAAGTTCAAGGAAGCGGACGCGGCACTGGCTCAGGCGCTCAAGCAAGCGAAGAGCGGGGCGCCGGAACGGCTGGGCGAAGTCGAACAGGCCCAACGCGACCTCGCATTCGTGGTGAAACTGGACGACATTCGCTTTCGCAAGTGGATGTGGATCGCGGAATTAGGCGGGACAGGCCACTTCAACACGAAGATCGCTTCACCGGAGTATCGCACGGCGTTCGCGGAGCGCGGGCTGGATCTCACAACGCTCGAGGTGCCCGAAGCGGTCAGGCGGATCACGGCTTCCGCGGTGAAGGCCGAACTCGTTGCCGCGGTAGACGACTGGGCACTGTATGAACCAAACGCGGCGCTGCGGGACCGGCTTTTGGAGATTGCCCGGAAGGCCGATCCGGGATTGTGGACGAATCGCCTTCGCGACTCGGCCCTGTGGAAGGATAAGACCGCCGTGGCCAAACTGGCCGTGGAGGCCAACCCCGAACACACCTCATCGGCGGCTCTGAGCGTACTGGCGACGCTGATGTGGCGCAATCAGCTCGATCCGACTTCGCTGCTCACCGCAACTCGTGCCAAATACCCCACGGACTTTGAACTGGCTTTCGCCCTGGGCCGATGGCACGCCCAAAACAGCAAAGACGGCCAGCAAATCGGCCCATACGAAGCGGCTCGGGCGCTGCGTCCGGAGAACCCGAGCGTCTAGAACAACCTGGGCGCGGGACTGGCCAGTAGGGGAGATCTCGACGGGGCGATTGCGGCTTACAAGAAAGCCACCGAACTCAACCCCCAAGACCCCACAGTTTACTTTGGTCTGGGTTTTGCGCTGGCCAGCAGAGGGGATCGGGATGGGGCGATCGCGCTTTACAAGAAAGCCATCGATCTCGACTCCCAATACGCCGACGCCTATGCCAACTGGGGCGCTGTCTTGATTGACAAGGGCGATTGGGATGGAGCGCTCGTTGCGAACAAAAAAGCCATCGAACTCGATCCCCAACACGCCACCGCTTACAGCAATCTGGGCGTGGTGCTGGCCAACAGGGGGGATCTGAAGAAGGCCATCGCGGCGTACAAGAAAGCCATCGAACTGAACCCTCAACTCGCCGCCGCTCACTACAACCTTGGCTTTGAGCGGGAGAATGAAGGTGATTGGGACGGTGCCATCGCTGCTTATAAGAAAGCCATCGAATGCAATCCGAAATTCATCTCCGCTTACACTCACCTGGGAATTCTGTTGGAGCGCAGGGGGGATGTTGACGGTGCGATGGCTGTCTTCAAGACAGCCACCGAACTCAACCCCAAAGACGCTGCGGCTCACAGCAATCTGGGCCTTGCCCTGGCAAACAGAGGTGATTGGAACGGTGCCATTGCGGCTTACAAGAAAGCCATTCGGCTCAACCCCAAATATGCGAACGCTTACTCCAACCTGGGCGTGGCACTGCAGAGGAAAGGTGATTGGGAGGGAGCCATCATTGCCTTCAAGACAGCCACAGAATTAAACCCTCAATACGGCCCCGCTTACATTAACCTGGGTGTTGCGATGCAGCACAAAGGTGATTGGGACGGTGCCGTTGCTGCTTTCAAGAAAGCCCTCCAGCGCCACCCCAAAGACGCCACGATTCACAACAACCTGGCATATCTGCTTGCAGCCGGACCGGATCGAGTGCGGGACGGCTATCAGGCGGTTGAATACGCCACCCGCGCCTGCGAGTTGAGCGGGTGGAAGATCGCCCACTACATTCACACCTTGGCCGCGGCGTATGCGGAGGCGGGCGACTTCGACAAAGCGATTGAGTACCAGAAACGCGCTCTGTCCGACGCGGCATTCGCGAAACGCGAGGGACCAGAAGCACGCAAACGTCTCGCGTTATACGGCCAAAAGAAAGCGTATCGCGATCCGAGTCTCCAACAACTTCCTCAAGCTCCCCTACCACATGAACCGAAGCGGCCGTAGCGGCTTGCAGGTTCCGCCGAGGAAGAGCATTGCGTCATCATTTTTGCCGTGGGGCTTTCATTCGCCTCCACATCTGAAAAGTCATTGTCCAATTCACGTATCGTCTGCCGTTTATCATAAGTCGCTTTGCGCTGGCAGATCGGCCCGCTATCATCCAATCAGCACGTTTACCGAGCGAGTGTGGGCTCATGGCGGACAATTCACCGGAAAGAGCCGAAGCCGCGACTGATATCCAGATCGTGACACCCGTTCAACATCCCGACCTCCCCGCGCTCAACGGAGGGCCGGAACGGTACGAACTGCTTGAAGAAATCGCTCGCGGCGGGATGGGCATCGTATATCGCGCTCGCGATCGCGTTCTGGAACGCGAAGTGGGCCTCAAGACGCTTCTCCAGGTACCGGAAGAAAGTAGCGCCGCCATAGCGCGGTTCCTGACGGAAGCTCGCATCACGGGCCAGCTCCAGCACCCGAACATCCCGCCCGTTCACGACCTCGGCACACTCAACGATGGCCGCCCCTTTCTGGCCATGAAGCTCATCGAGGGGCGCACACTGGAAGCGGAACTGCAAGCGCGAACCGATCCGGCACACGATCGCGGGCGGTTTCTGGCCATTTTTGAGCACATCGCGCAGGGTGTTGCTTATGCCCACATACATCGCGTGATTCACCGCGACCTGAAACCGCAGAATGTGATGGTCAGCAACTTCGGCGAAGTGCAAGTCATGGACTGGGGCTTGGCGAAGAACCTGCCCAGTTCACCGGACCGAACGACGGCCGAGGCAAATACCGAAGTTCCCTCTTCAACCGTCATCCACTCCGCGCACTCGCAAAGTAACGAGACTCACGCTGGCGGCATCCTGGGTACGCCGGCATATATGCCGCGGGAACAGGCCATCGGAGCGATTGACCAGATTGATACGCGATCGGATGTGTTCAGCCTCGGTGGGATTTTATGTTTCATCCTCACCGGTAAGCCGCCGTACGTTGGCGGGGATGTTCAATCGACGCGCCAGTTGGCTGCGAGCGCAAAGCTCAACGACGCCTTCGCCCGGCTCGATGCCTGCGGTGCGGAGCCGGGCCTGATTGCGCTCTGTAAGTGGTGCCTCTCCCTCGACCGCGATAACCGCCCACAGGATGCCAACGAAGTGGCGAAGGCGGTCGCCGGGCTGCGAGCGGAGGCGGAGCAGCGGGCCCGGCAGGCGGAACTCGACCGGGTCCGCGTCGAGGGCCAGCGTGCAAAAGCGGAATTGCAAGTGGCGGAGCTGCGGAAACGCCGCCGGGTGCAACTGACGCTCCTGGCGACCGCGATGCTGCTCTTTGGGAGCATTGGAGCGTTTGCGTGGTGGGAAGATAAGCGAATCACGGACTACAAGCTCAAGGATGCCGAACGTAGCGCAAAGGATGCCGAGCGGCGCGCGGAGGAAGCTCGACTGGCAGGTGAACGCGATGCCGAGACGCGGAACAAGGCAAGGCAAGCCCGCGACGGCGTGAATGCGGGGCTTGCCCTCGCTGCGGATCTGCGCAAGCAGGCAAAGTTTCGGGCCGCGGAAGCGGCTCTGACCCAAGCGGCGGAGTTGGCGAAAATCGGCACGCTGGAACTTTTGCCGGAAGTGAAGCAGGCGCAGCGCGACCTGGCGTTTGTGGCGAAACTGAACGATATCCGCTTCCGTAAATGGATCTATGTCGCGGACCCGGGCGGAACAGGCGACTTCAACACCCGGATTGCTTCCCCGGAATACCGCCAGGCGTTTGCGGAACGCGGATTGGACCTGACCACGCTGGATTCGGCCACGGCCGCACAGCAAATTGCATCTTCGGCCGTGAAAAGCGACATCATCCTGGCGCTGGACGACTGGGCACTCTACGAACCAAACGAATCCCTTCGCAACCGGTTGCTGGCCATCGCCCGGACCGTCGATCCGGGACCGTGGACGGATCGCCTTCGCGACTCATCGCTCTGGAAAAATAAAAGTGCGCTGGCAAAACTCGCCGCGGATGCTGACCCAGAGCACACGCCCTCCGCAGTTTTGGGTGTCCTGGCAACATTGATGGAGCGGAACGATCTCGATCCCTCTCCGCTGCTCAGCACCGCGCGCTTGAAGTACCCGACGGACTTCGAACTCGCATTCGCTCTGGGCCAGTGGTTCACGGCGCGAGGGAAAGCTGGCGAGCCAATTGGGCCGTACGAAGCGGCCCGCACGAGTCGTCCGGACAATATCGCCGTCTGGATCAACCTCGGAATTGCGCTGGCACGCAGAGGAGACGCGGATGGAGCGATTGCCGTGTTCAAGGAGGCGATCAAACTCGACCCTCACCGCGCGGCGACGCACACCGATCTCGGGATTGCTTTGGTTGAGAGGGGAGACAAGGATGCGGCCATCGGGGCTTTCAAGCAAGCGATCAAGCTCAACCCCCAGGATGCTCGCTCTCACTACAACCTCGGCCTGGTGTTGAAAGCGAAGAACGACGTGAACGGAGCCCTGGCGGCATTCAAGGAGGCCACCCAGCACGAGCCAAAGAATATCCCGAGCTTTCACAATCTGGGGATTCTGCTGTACGACAGGGGTGATCGGGACGGAGCGATCGGGGCATTCAAGAATTCGATTCAGTACAACCCGAAATTCGTCAACGCGTATAACAATCTCGGGATCATCTATTTCGAGCAGATGAAGTACGCCGATGCCATCGCGTGTGCTCGTCAGGCGCTGGCAATCGATCCGAATTATTCCTATGCGTACGCGCTCCTGGGCCGCAGCCTGCTGCAAATCGGCGATATCGCGGGCGCTCGTGCGGCTCTCACCGAAGCCGCCCGGCTCGACAAGAAATGGAAGCCTCTGCTCACACAACTGCCGCCTCTTCCGGCTTCACCCCCATCCCGCAACACACAACTACCGTAGCGAGGCTGCCTGCCAACCGCTCACGAGTTGCTTCGCGCGAACCGCCGCTCGCGTTATGATTGGGCGAACCATCTTGCGACCCGGAGTGACCGACGGACTGTCGCCCGGACATAACCGGAGTAACGAGTGGCATCTAATCGCACTCCAACGACGAGGTGGCAATGACCGAGCAGGATGCGTTTGCAGCTGCAATCCGAGCCGCGCCGCACGACAACACAGCGCGACTGGTCTTCGCTGACTGGCTCGCCGACCGTTCGAATCCGATGGCCGGGTGCATTCGTCTTGCGGTGCGTTTGCGTGCCAACTACGGGCCGTTACATCCTGACCACTCGCGTTCCTTCTGGCAGACAATCGGTCGAGGAATTGAGCCTGGCTGGTGGGTGGAGGAAGCCGGACGTCTGGTCGAGGAGATGTACGAAAAAGTGGGAGATGGGGGCAAGACAGCGGTCTTGATTGCCCTGGCTCTCGCCGAGGCGCGTCTCCTGTTCGCGAACACTCGAGAGGCGGGCGGTGCCGTTTCCCTTCAGCACGCCGCAACGCTCGCGGTCGAAGCGGTCAGCCAACTATACGTGCCGACCACTTCCCGTGAGGAGCTGAGTCGCTGCCTCCGTACTGCCGCATTGGGGACCGAAATCATCGACACGGCCTTGATGTCCGCCTTCGCTCAGGCCGGTCGGGATGGGTGCCTCACCATCGTCTCTGGTCCAGTAGCACCGACACCACATGTCGAGGTTACCGTGCAGCAGGGGTTGCATTTCCCTCTGGCCGGATTGGACGAACAGGAAGGACGGGAACTCCACCGCGTCGCCGTTCTGGTCTCGCTACGCCCGCTCCGAGTGGCGGAAGTGCGGCAGGCTCTGACCATTTCATCGCGGGAGAACACCGCTCTACTCTGCTGTTGTCCCTCACTCGACCCCGAAGTTGCCGAACTGCTTCGCAGCCCCGGCAGCGGTGAGCAAACCATCCTCTGCTGCACTTCGGTCGGACACTGGCGAGAGTCCTTCGAGGACATGGCAGCGGCGACGGGTGCTCGTCTGATCAGTCCGGATCAAGGACCGGTCAAGATCACCCCGAATCATCTTGGACGAGCCGGTTCAGCATGCGTGGCAGGTGGGGTTCTTATCATTGAGCAACCCGCCGGCCCGCCAAGCGGAGTCCAGAGTTGGGCTGATCGTCTGCGCGAACTCTGTTGGAATACGACGGGCAAGGAACAGGAACGATACTCCGAGCGGTTGGCGCAACTGGCCGGTGGTGTTGTGTCTGTCGAGGTGTCTGGGTCCAGCATCGCGGAGACAGAACAACTCGTTGGTCGGGCCGAGTGTTCCCTTCACTCGGGTCGAGCGGTCATTGCCGAGGGGTACGTCCCTGGAGGCGGAGTCGCCTATCTGCGAGCGGCGTCCCATTTCAACGGTCGGGGAGGTGAGGTGCTGCGTTGGGCACTGGAGGAACCGATTCGTGCACTTCTGGCAGGCACAGCACTCGATAGGGAGAGTACGCTCGTTTCACTACGCTGTGATGAAAACCTGGGGCTCAACGTGGTTCGCGAGGAGTTAGCACCATGGCGATCGGATGGGCCGATCAACCCGCTCCGCGAGGTGCGCACCGTGATCGAATGCGCGTTCGCGTCTGCGGATCGCGCACTGGCCTCTGGGCAGAGCACGTCTTCGTGACGGTCACCACTGGGAAGTGAACCGGGCACACGGCTTTGCCACGCCACCACCACAAGACGCTTGAACCCCGATATTCTCCACGATCTCGAAACGCGGCCAGTGTGACCGCTTCTAACTAAGGAGTATGTTGCGGCGAAAACAACATTTTCCTGCCTGCCATTTCGCCTCACCCCCTCCTTCCTTTTCCTGCCAGTCTGTCACTGCCATTCGCTTTCGCCTTCGGCATCACTTCTGTAAACCCTTATCCCGTCGCCACTTGCGACACGTTCATTTCGCGGCACGCGCGTTGCATGCACGCGGCAGCAGCTATCCCCTCGTTCCTCAAGACGGATAGAAATACGATGGCATCCAAGCAACTTTCCTACGCCGACGACGCGCGGCAAAAACTTCTGGCCGGAGCCAGCAAACTCGCACGTGCCGTTCGCTCCACGCTCGGCCCACGCGGACGCAACGCGGTGCTCGATAAGGGTTGGGGCAGCCCCAACGTCACCAAGGACGGCGTCACCGTCGCCGAAGACATCGAACTGAAAGACCCCTTCGAGAACATGGGGGCTCAGCTCGTCAAGGAAGCCGCCTCCAAGACCAGTGACGTGGCCGGCGACGGCACCACCACCGCCACCGTGCTCGCCGAGTTCATCTTCCGTGAGGGGCTGCGGGCCGTTGCCGCCGGGCACGATCCGATGGCGATTGTTCGCGGCGTGCAGAAGAGTGTGGACAAGGTCGTGGACGAGTTGCACAAGATCCGTGAAGAGATCGACGCGAAGGATAACAAGAGCATCACCGAAGTCGCGGCCATCGCGGCCAACAACGACAAGGAAATCGGCAAGAAACTGGCCGAGGCGATGAAGCTCGTCGGGGCCGACGGCGTCATCACCGTGGAAGAAGGCAAGACGGCCGAAACCGAAGTGAAGGTCGTCCAGGGGATGCAGTTCGACCGCGGCTATCTCTCACCGCACTTCGTCACCAACCCCGAATCGGTCACCTGCGAGTTCGACAACCCGTACATCCTCATCTACGAGGAGAAAATCAGCACCCTCAAGAGCATCATTCCGCTGCTCGAATGGGCCGCGAAAGAGAAGGCTCACCTGCTCATCATCGCGGAAGACATCGAAGGTGAAGCTCTCGCTGGGCTTGTGCTCAACAAGCTCAAGGGCATTCTCCAGGTGTGTGCGGTGAAGGCCCCTGGCTACGGCGACCGCCGCAAGGCCATGCTCGAAGACATCGCCGTGCTGACCGCTGGCAAGGCGATCTTCAAAGATCTGGGCGTGCAACTCGATGCCATCGAGCAGACGTCGAAGGGGCCGGTTCCTGCTGTTGTCAAGATGCTCGGCCGCGCCAAGCATGTGAAGATCGACGCCGAAAACACCACCATCACCGAAGGCAAGGGCGAGAAGAAAGCCATTGAGGGCCGCGCGGAACTGATCCGCAAAGAGATCGAGCGGACCGACAGCGAATACGACCGCGAAAAGCTGCAAGAACGGCTCGCGAAGCTCGCGGGTGGCGTGGCGCAGCTCAAGGTTGGCGGCGCGACCGAAACCGCCATGAAGGAACGCAAGGCCCTGTACGAAGACAGCCTCCACGCCACCCGCGCTGCGATCGCCGAAGGCATCGTTCCTGGCGGCGGGGTGGCCCTGCTGAACGCCCGCAAGGTGCTGGAAAAGTACAAGCTCGAAGGCGATGAGGGCGAAGGTGTTCGCGTGCTGTTCCGGGCGCTGGAAATGCCCTGCCGCCTGATTGCGGAGAATGCCGGTAAGGATGGCACCGTGGTCGTGTCGCACATCCTCAAGGCGAAGGACAAGAACCACGGCTACAACGCCGACACCGACGAGTACGAAGACCTGCGCAAGGCTGGCGTGATCGACCCGGTGAAGGTCACACGTAGCGCGCTCCAGAACGGCGCCAGTGTGGCGTGTCTGCTCCTCACCACTGAGTGCATGATCGCGGATATCCCCGAACCCAAGAAGCCCGGTGGCGATCACCACGACGACCACCACGGCGGCATGGGCGGCATGGGTGGCATGGGTGGCATGGGCGGGATGATGTAACGGTTAGTCATTGGTCATTAGTCATTGGTCATTGGTCCCCTGTCCTGTGTCATTCGGCTGAGTGAACGGGGCAGCAGGTATCGCGAATCACAGCAGACCGATGATCAGTGATTAATGACCGATGCGAATGACTAATAACCAATGACTAATGACCAATGACCATATACGGAGCACAATAATGGCCAAGGCCGACAAGCAACTGACCCTCAAGCCGCTCGACGATCGCGTTGTGATCGAGCCGCTCGAAGCAGAAGAAAAGACCAGCGGCGGCATCCTTCTGCCGGATACCGCCAAGCAAAAGCCGCAGCAGGGCAAAGTGGTCGCAGTGGGTCCGGGCAAGCTCACCGACAAGGGCACCCGCACCGCGCTGGCGGTGAAAGTGGGCGACACCGTCCTCTTCGGCAAGTACAGCGGCTCGGACGTCGAAGTGAGCGGCAAGGAATACAAGATCCTCCGCGAAAGCGAAATCCTCGGCAAAGTGACCAAATAACCCCAGAGGACAGAGAGCAGAAGACAGAGGACAGAGAAGAGGGACCACTCCGTCATCTGATCTCTGACTTCTGGCTTCTGTCATCTTTTTGGAGTGATTATGGCGAAGCAACTGCTCTATACCGACGAGGCCCGGAAGAAACTCCTTGCCGGCGCGGAGAAACTGGCTCGTGCCGTCGGCTCAACGCTCGGCCCCACCGGTCGGAATGTCATCATCGACAAGTCCTTCGGCGGACCGACCGTCACCAAAGACGGCGTCACCGTGTCGAAGGAAATCGACCTGCCCGACCCGTTCGAGAACATGGGCGCCAAGCTCGTGAACGCGGTGGCGCAGAAGACCAGCGACTCCGCCGGCGACGGTACCACCACCGCCACCATTCTGGCTCTGGCCATCTATCAGGAAGGCTTGCGGAACATCACCGCCGGGGCCAACCCGATGGCCGTGAAGCGCGGCATCGACAAGGCCGTGGCCAAGGCCGTTGAGTACCTCGAAGAGAAGCTCACCCGCACCATCCGCCCCATCGACAAGGGTGGCCGCGAAGACCTCGAAAGCATCGCCAGCATCTCGGCCAACAACGATCCGAAGATCGGCAAGCAGATGGCCGAAGCGTTCGCCAAGATCGGTCGCGATGGCGTCATCACCGTGGAAGAAGGCAAGACTTCCGAGACGGTGCTGGAGTTCGTCGAGGGGATGCAGTTCGACAAGGGCTACATCTCGCCGTACTTCGTCGTCAACACGCCGGAACTGAAGTGGGAAAATAACGACGTTCTCGTTCTTCTGTACGAAAAGAAGCTGGCCAACGTCCGCGAGATGCTTCCTCTGTTGGATGCGGTGGCGCGGGCCGGGAAGCCGCTCCTGATCGTGGCTGAAGACGTCGAAAGCGAAGCGCTGGCGGTACTGGTGGTGAACCGCCTCCGCAACCTGATCGATGTCTGCGCGGTGAAGGCGCCCGGCTTCGGCGATCGCCGCAAGGCGATGATGGAAGACATCGCGGTGCTGACCGGCGGCACCTTCGTCAGCGAAGATCGCGGTATCGCGCTCGACAGCATGCAAGAACCCAGCCCGCAAGAGCAGCAACGCGGTGCTCGCCCCGAACCGAAGGTGTTCAAACTGCTCGGGCGCGCCAATCACGTGATCGTCGATAAGGAGAACTGCACGATCATCGTCGAGCCGGATAAGGAACGAAAGGCCGCCATCGACGGCCGCGTGAAGACAATCCGCACGCAGATGGATCAGACCGAGAGCGAATACGACAAGGAGAAGTTCTCCGAACGGCTTGCGAAGCTCGTCGGTGGCGTGGCAATCATCAAGGTCGGTGCCTCGACCGAAGCCGAGATGAAGCAGACCAAGGGCCGCGTCGAAGACGCGCTGCACGCAACCCGCGCTGCCGTGGCGGAAGGCATTGTTCCCGGCGGTGGCGTGGCGCTGCTTCGCTGCGTGCCGGTGGTCGAGGAACTCGGCGAGAAACTCAAGGGCGATGAACGGATCGGTGCGGAGATCGTCGCTCGGGCGCTCACGAAGCCGATTCGCACCATCGCCGAGAATGGCGGCGTGGATGGGGCAGTTGTCGCCGATGAAGTGGCTTCGCAAGGCGAGAAGAACCCCAACATCGGCTTCAACGCCAATACCGGCGAGTACGAAGACCTGCTCAAGGCTGGTGTGATCGACCCTCTCCGCGTAACTCGCAGCGCTCTGCAAAACGCCGCAAGCATCGCCGGCTTGATGCTGACAACCGAGGTGATGGTCACACGTATCGACGAGGACGAGAAGAAGAAGCCGGTGACGGGGGCCGTGGCCTGATTCGCTGAGGCGCACGGAAAAAAGCAGACGGGTTTCTTGTTCCCAGGGCTTCCACCCCGGGCTACGAAAGACGGCCCCTCCGGGGCGAAGACAGAGCTCTCAGCATCTTCTTCGCCCCGGAGGGGCCGTCTTCGTAGACCAGGGCTTCCGCCCCTTTCAAAGCAGGACAGCCGTTCGATGTGGGCTTGAATCGGGTGGGCGACTTTCGGAGAAAGTCGCAGTCGCTCGAAGAGCGACCAGGGTCAGTTTCTGCGAAACTGACTGCGACTTTCGGAGAAAGTCGCCCACCCGAAAGAACCACTGGGTCGAGAGGGGGAACCTCCTCTACAACCCTCCCGGCGCAACCCCCGTTCACCGCTTGCCGTCTGCTGGCTATTATGGGTATGTGTCCTAAATATTGATCCTTCCACGCACACTGCCCATTCCCTATGGCCGAAAAGCGCTGTTATTACGAAGTTCTGGGCGTGTCTCGCACTGCCACGGAAGTGGAAATCACCAAGGCGTATCGCCAGCTTGCCAAGCAATACCACCCGGACCGCAACATCGGCGACGATGAAGCGAAAGTGAAGTATGCCGAGGTGGACGAAGCCTACACGGTTCTGAACGACCCGAACAAACGTGCTCGTTATGACCGGCACGGTCATGCGGGGCTGGAAGGTGCGTCTTTTGATGGCGGAGGGGCGGGCGTTGATCTGGGCGACTTGATCGGCGACCTGTTCGGTGGACTCTTTGGCGGAGGAGGCGGCCGGCGTTCGCGTGGTCCTCGGCGTGGAGAGAACATCGCGGCCGTTCTCGACATCGATCTTGTCGAAGCTGCGACTGGCACAAGTAAGACTTTCTCCGTTCCTTCCGAACAGAACTGCCGGGAATGTGGCGGCACTGGTGCCAAGACAGGCACACAACCTGCACAATGCCGGCGCTGCCGCGGGCAGGGCTACGAAGTCGCGAATACCGGCTTCGGCATCAGCACGCGAATGCGCTGCCGTGGGTGCAATGGTCGTGGGGTCGTCATCACCGATCCGTGCCCGACTTGCCGCGGCGCGGGCCGCGTCGAGTTCCACGAGCAGGTGACGGTGAACATCCCTCCGGGGGTGCCCAACCATGCCCAGTTTACGTACCCGGGCCGCGGTCATGCTGGCGATCCGGGCGCGCCGCGTGGGGAGCTGGAGTTGCACGTCCGTATCCGCTCTCACGATACATTCGAGCGCGACGGACACAACCTGATCTGCTGGCAGACGATTTCCTTTGCCCGTGCTGCGCTCGGTGGGCCGATTGAGCTGGTCAATCTGACCGGCGAGACCGTGACAGTGGAAGTGCCGCGAGGAGCGCAAACGCACACCACCGTCGTGCGCGTGCCCGGCCACGGCATGCCGCATTTCGACGATCCGCACCGGAAGGGCGATTTGCTCGTTCAACTGGTCGTCGAAACGCCGGCCTCGCTCACTCCAGAACAGGAGGAACTGTTCCACAAACTGGCGGAACTGGAGGGGATGGAGCTGCCCGCGCCCAAGAAGGGAATTTTCGGCAAACTCAAGGATCTCGTGAGCGGCGAACACCATCCAAAAGACGAGAAGAAAAAGGGCCCGAAAGCAGAAGACAAAGGACAAAAGGCAGAAGACAGAGGGCAGAAGGCAGAAAACAAAGAACAAAAAAACGAAGAAAAGAAGTGAACGACCCTGGGAGCGTGGACCTCTGGCCCGCTGCGGCCAGGACGGCCGCGATCCCAGGAACGTGAATGCTGAGTCTGATCTCTGTCTTCTGTTCTCTGTCCTTGTCCTCTGATTGATTGGTGCGGGGGGGATTTACGCAATGCCTGACGAAAAATCATCGGATGTGCCGACTGCGGAAGACGGCGGCGGCGAACTGGCCGCTGTCCGCGCGAAGCTCGAAGCAAGCGAGAAGGAACTCAACAACTACAAGTTGAAGCTGGCCGATTTCGATAATGCCCGCAAGCGGCTGCTTCGCGATGCGGAAGTGGAGCGGCGATACGCCATCGAACCGCTGGCACGCGACTTACTCACTGCACTCGACAATCTCGATCGCGCACTCGACGCCGCCAAACGTGCTGGCGATACCGGTCCGCTTGCGACCGGTGTTTCCGCGACGGCCAGCCAGTTTCTCGACGTATTCAAACGCCACGGCATCACCCGCATTGATGCCGCGCCGGGAACCGTGTTCGATCCGAACTTGCATCAGGCGGTGATGGAGCAGCCGGGCACCGACTTCGCCCCCGGGCATGTGGTGCAGGTGCTTCAGCAGGGATTCATGATCCACGACCGCGTGTTGCGACCCGCCTCGGTTGTTGTTGCCAAAGCTTAGCTAACTCCGACCGCAAGGTCGGCCGTTCATCCCGATCACAGGCTACCCACTGCCCCAACGGGCAGGGTTCGCCCGGAGGACTCATGCCTACTTACGATTACCGTTGCAACGCCTGCGGCCATCAGTTCGACGAACTGCAATCGTTTTCGGACCCGCCGCTGACCAAGTGCCCCAAATGCAAAAAGAACAAGCTCGAACGCCTCTTCGGAGGTGGCGGAGCGATTATCTTCAAGGGTGCGGGCTTCTACGAAACCGACTATCGCCGTGCGGGGGAGAAAGCTGAGAAGAGCGAAGGCGAGGCCGCCAAAAACGAAACGAGCCAGACAAGCGAGACGAAGTCCGAGACACCCGCGGCCAGCGAGGCGACGAAGAGTGAAGGGAAAAGCGAGTCCAAGCCCAAGGGCGGATCGAAGAAGAAAGAGAAGTGAGCGGAGGCCGGATATTCGGGTTGCCGGGGGAATTTCCGAAGTTCGGGTCGGAGCGAACCGATGAGTAAAGTGCGGTGTCCAATCTGTGACGCAGCAATGCCAGGCAACTGGCAGGAATACCCGGACTATCCGTTCTGCTCGCCCCGGTGTCGCAAGATCGACCTGGGGCGCTGGTTGGACGAAAAGTATCGGGTATCCGAGCCAGGTTCGACCGCCGACCGCTCCACGCCCGGCGAAGGCGAATCCGCCTGAGCCGCACAGAGAACGCTGTTCCCACGGCCGATCCTCCGGCCGATTGCACATAGATCTGTTCGAGAGCCGTGCGGGAACGCGCGGCTCTCGGCGTTTTCACCTCGCTTGATGATTCGACCGCGGATTATAATCGTATTGTTGCTTCAGAGTGGTCCGCTCGCGGAGCGAGCGGGCCACTCTCAGGCCCTCTGCCGCTCGCGGTGTGCCGTGACGTTCCTCATCGATGGCTACAACCTGATGCACGCAGTTGGGCTGGCGAGTCGCACCATGCCGGCGGCACAGTTCAATCGCGCCCGCACACGCCTGCTCGACTGGCTTGCGGATGGAGCGAAAGACCGCGCCGAACTGCGTGTGGTCTTCGATGCACTCCACGCGCCAACGCCGTCGCTGGAAACGTTTCATCGCGGCGTGCGGGTACGTTTCGCCTTCGGTCAGACGGCCGACGATCTCATCGAGGAACTGATCGCGTTCGAGGCCAAACCCGAATTGCTCACGGTGGTTTCGAACGATTCCCGCGTGCGCGAGTCTGGCCGCCGGGCGGGATGCGTTCCGCGTACTTGCGAAGAGTTCATCGACTGGCTCCAGCGACCACCGCAACCAGAAGCTGACGCTCGCCACTCGCCGGAGAAGCCCGAACCGACTCCGCGCGACGTGGACGAACTGCTACCCATCTTCAGCAATCCCAAGTCCAAGAAGAAGCGGTGAACCCAGGTTGTTGAGGGCGTGTCCCTCCACACATGGATGATTCAACGCCACAATCCGCGACCTTCCTCGTCTTCGGCGACCTGCACGGCCGCATTCTGCCAGCATTTCGGTTCGCGTCCTACTGGGCGAAACTGACTGGCCGCGATGTAGCCGGGTTGTTGCAGGTCGGCGATTTGGGATATTTCCCAGACATTTCGCGCATGGATAAAGCCACGCTCCGGCACGCCAAGGACGATCCGCTCGAACTCGGCACGCTGGATGTGGCCACACGAACCGAACTCGCCGACCGCATCTTTGACGAAGATCCGCTCTGTCCACCGGGGTTGTGGTTCACCGCGGGCAATCATGAGGACTTTGAGGAACTCGAACGCTTCGCGCAAGCGTCGGGGCGCGATCAGCATGACTTCGCGGTCGATGCGTACTGTCGTGTTCGTGGCATCAAGGACGGCGAAGTTCATCTGTTCGGTTGCTCTGATGAAACCTTGGGTCGGTTGTCGCCGAGTTCGGTTCATTCGACGCCGTTTTCTCAAGATCGCGACAACCTCAACCAAGGTTTCAACAGAACAGGGTGCGGCTTAAAAGTAGCGGCGATCTGGGGTGTCGATGGCGGTGGACCGAACGCCAGACAAAACCTTCCTCCGCGCGGTTACATTGCCGAAAAAGCTGTGGATCGGCTCACACTCGAAGCCTTCGACGTGCTGCTGATGCACGATGCGCCGGAAGGTGCGAAACGTGAAGGTTATGGCAGCGATCTTCTGCGGGCGCTCATCGAACTTGCGCAACCGCAATTCGCATTCTTCGGCCACTATCGCGGCGATGGCCATAAGATCGAGCAGGATTTCGGACGGACGGAGGTCTTTCACCTGGCTGGCTTTGAACTCCGCACCCGCGACGGCCACCCCGAGAGCGGCAGCGTTGGCGTGCTGGAGTGGACGGAGGGCGAAGGCACGTTCGAGTTCATTCCCGACGAAGACTTGAAGCCATTCACACGCCACAACTGGAAGTGGGTGTGATGTCATCTCAAAACAGCCACTCTTTGCAGGGCCCCTTCTCCTCGCATATCCTGACTGACATCAACCCCATCTGTTCGGTGCGGAATGTTGCGATCGCTCATTCGAGTGAAGTTCATTGATCGAGTCTGGGGCAGGGAAGACCTCGAACTCATCGCGGAATTCTGGCTCCGTCTCTATGACGAAGCCAAACACTTGCCGCATCAGTCCTGGAAGTCGCACCAGTTCCTCGAACTTCACCTGACCGGCGTTCCACGCTTCGCAACCGCAACCGTCTCAGAAGAACTGGCCCGCCGCTTATTCGAAGCGAGAGTACCGGTCCGTGTGTCCACGGCCGATCCCGACAAACTGGTCGCGAAAACGGAACCACGAGAGGGGAACCACAAGCCTTTACCTGGCCTCGGAATCCACGCTCTCGCCGGTGCGCTCTTTGATGGACTTCTCGTCGAGATTCGCTTCACTGTCGCGGATGAGGGAGCAACCGAGCAGATCCCGGGATTGGTCGGCGCGACACTGGTGATTGTTGGCGAGCTCCGCGACGGGACGATTTTGGTGAAGTCGCTCTGGCCCGATCCGGCGTTTGTTACGCACGAAACGTCTTGGGCCGAGATATCCGAGTGGGAGGACCACCTACTCGCAACATTCAATAAGTTCCGCAGACGCAAGACTATCAGAAACGAAGACGCCATTAGTCTCTTCAATCTCTCCAATGAGATGCACCAGCGACCCAGCAAACCGTTCCTGCAACGCTTACTCTACACTTCTTTTGGAAAACCACGATTCCCTGGTCTTCTCCTCCGATTGTTCGCAAGCGTATCGCTGGTCGTGACATGGATAGTGCTCTTGGTACTTCTGATCGTTTTCGAGGCCAAATCAGACTGGGTCTTTCTCCTGTGTATGTTTGCTGTCGTGTTTTTTGCATTGGCAGTTCGGATTCTCAAATCAGAGTATCAATGGCTTTTCACTGCTTACACTCAACAGCGCGAATGGTACGCCGATTACTTCCAAAGAGGCCGCTACGCGGCCTTACCACCCGACGACCCGCGTCCGTGGCGGAATGATCCGGTCGTCCGCAAGTTCACAGCGGAGCTTGTGGAAGCGGGCTTTGTTCATGTCGGTGACGCTGCGGCAATCCCAACCGAAAACGCGGGTACGGTCCACTGCACCTTCCACGCACCGGATGGAGTTACCTATCTGGTACTCGCGTTCACATTCGCAAATGGGACCCGTTCAGAACGCTTCTATACGTGGCCCGCTTCGTCCATAATCCTTTGTCAGACCTTTGAAGAGACTGGCTGCCGCTTGGAAACGATCAATGATGAGCATCCGTTGGCGACCTTAAAACGCGAAGACCCGACCGCACGCTGGTTGATACTTCCGAAAAACATCCACCCGCTTGACCTTTATCGCAGGCATGTTGAGGCTGTTGAGCAATGGGTGACAGAAGTCGGTGCCACTTTGCTTCCGCACGTCATGTTTGGTGAGTTCATCTCACGCCAGGAAGCAATCAGCCGACAAGAGTGCCTGGTATATTGCGTTAATCCCTATTCCTGGCGCGATCATCTTCGCTGGTATCTCCAACTCGATGCCAAGCCTTCCTCCGAGAGCAAGTAACGAAGGATGTTCCGGGAGCAAGCAGAGTCATAGGGTTGGTACAATACCGGGAGACAGTGAGGCAGAACCGCCCATGCCAACCTTCTTGCTGTGGAATGTTCAACGTAAGCCACTCGACCTGGAAATACTCGGTCTCGTTGGTCGACAAGCCGTGGATGTGGTCGTGTTGATTGAACACGGCTCAATCCTAATCCGATTACCGCAGTGGTTGACCAGAATCGGTTTTCGTGAACACGTTGGGAATGAACGATTCGTGGTTTTCGCCAGGAATGAGATCCGATTGACTCGGCTTCTCGTACCGGACCAACACACCCGCTACGATTGCTGGCGAATCACGGCTTCTTCTGGAGTTGATGGGTTGCTCGGCATCATCCACGGTTACGATGTGCGGAATCACGCCGATTCCAACACCCGAGCAGTCCTCTTCAAGAAATTGGCAAACACGCTCGAGTTCCACGAGCGACAAACGGGGCATCGCCGCACAGTTATCGTTGGCGACTTCAACGCGAGTCCATATTCCCCAGAGATGGTCGGATCGCATGGACTCCACGCGCTCGGTGTGCGAGAGGTTCGAGCGCGGTTCACTCGGCGGAGTAATGAAGAAGAAATCGCGTTCTTCTACAACCCAATGTGGCGGAAATTTGGTCACGGTCCGGATGCCGGATCTGCGACACACTACTATCCAGGCTACGAGGCGACAGAATACTTCTGGCACATGTTCGATCAGGTTGTGACTCGTCCTGAAACAGCGAACCTTTTACCAGAGGATCGAATTCAGATCGTTCGAACCATCGGCAGCCGTTCGTTGCTCGACCATCGAGGAAACCCGAACGAACGCGAGGCTTCCGATCACCTGCCTCTGGTATTTTTCTGGAATTTGTAGCGCGGAGGTGGTTTCCATGTCTGAAAGCCTATGGCCGGAGTTCCCCACCGAGGGAAAGCCTCGTGGGATGGGGCCAATCCTTTATGCCGCTGGAAGTGACATCGCGGATGTAACTCGCGGTGCCATCCAGTTCCAGGTGAAACAGTACACTGACGGGGACAAGGTGCAGTACGACTGTTCCTTGACCGTCCCCAGAGTCGGGTATCAAGCCTTGTTGTTCCGTGTCATCAGCGGAGTGGCGCCGTTCCCGGCGATGATTGTCTTTCCAAATGGTCAAGTTGCTTCAAACATCCAAAACGAAGCAACTCTCCGTGAGGTGCTGAAGCAGCACTTTCATAGCAACGAAGTCCGTGATACGGTTCAGAACCTTCTCTCAACCTTCGCGGCTGTCCCAGAACCAGCCGGGTAATCCTTCCCTGCTCATTTTGCCGATATTACCGCCTGGGCAACCGTCCTTGTGGCGTCCGTGCGCTCGCTGTTAAACTGGGCGCATGAATACTCTGGCACCATCAACCACCACGGAGCGAAAGGCCATGACGGCCCCCCCTGCTCTTTTTGAAGCTGAAGAGGACCGCGGCGTGCCCAGGTCCTCGCCGCCCCAAGCCAGCCTCTTCGCCGATATCGTCTTCGACCGGCCGCTCGACCACGCCTACACCTACGCCGTGCCGGAAACGCTCGCAAGCAAGATTGGCGTCGGGAGGCGCGTTGAGGTACCGTTCGGCAAGGGAGGCAAAGCCACAGCGGGGTTCTGTGTGCGCGTGACCGATGTCGCGCCCACTTCCGGCTACGAAATCAAGACCGTGACGCGAGTTCTCGACGATGACGCCATCGTTGACGACCACATCATGAAGCTCACGCGCTGGATGGCGGACTACTATCTCTGCGGCTGGGGGCAGGTATTGCACGCGGTTGTCCCCGCGGGTGTGCGCGACAACGCCGGCACACGCGTCGCGTCGTTCGTGGAAGCGTTGCCCAAAGACAAGCTGCCGAATCCGCTGCCGACAGTGACGCCACAACAAAAATCCGCGCTCGACAAACTCAAGAAAGAGAACCGGCCGCTGGAAATGATTCAACTCGCTCGCCTCGCGAAGTGTACGGTGGGCGTCATTTCTGGACTGGTGAAGAAGGGCCTGGTACGGCGATATAGCGAGCGCATCGAAAATGCCGACGCGGCGAACTCCGAGCGTGAGGTCGCGAGCGATGAAACGCAACCCGCCGCACCTATTGAACTGAACGCCGATCAACTGCGTGTGTGGGAGCAGATTCGCGGCGCGTTACAAACCGGCGGCTATCATCCGTTTTTGCTTCATGGTGTAACGGGTAGCGGCAAGACGGAAGTCTATCTCCGCGCGATCGAAGAAGTGGTGAAGCAAGGCAAGGAAGTCATCGTTCTGGTGCCGGAAATCTCGCTCACGCCGCAAACGCTCTCGCGATTCAAGGGACGATGTGGGAACCTCGCGGTCCTGCACAGCCACCTCACCGACGCCGAACGCGGTGGGTACTGGCGTCGCGTCGCCAGCGGGCAAGTTCACGTGGTGGTGGGTGCTCGCAGCGCGGTCTTCGCCCCCACGCGCAAGCTCGGCCTCATCATCATCGACGAGGAACACGAGAACACCTTCAAACAGGAATCGACCCCGCGCTATCATGCCCGCGACGTGGCCGTGATGCGTGCCCGGCTCGAAGGCATTCCCATTCTCATGGGTTCCGCAACGCCCAGTCTCGAAAGCTGGGCCAACGCCGAACGCGGTAACTACACACTGCTCAGCATGCCCAATCGCGTCGAGAGTCGGCCATTGCCGGCCGTGAAGCTCGTCGATCTCCGCCACGAGCCAAAATCGCCCGGCCGCCATGGCGCCATCGGCCCGACGCTCGAAGACGCGATGCGGAAAACGCTCAAGGATAAGGGGCAAATCATTCTGCTCCTCAACCGCCGCGGATTTAGCACACACGTCCATTGCGAAGCCTGTGGCCATGTGGCGCAGTGTGCCCACTGCGACCTCGCGCTCACCTTCCACCGCACGAAGTCGGCGCTCATGTGCCACTATTGCGGCTTCGAAACCGCGCCCTTTCAGAAGTGCCCGAGCTGCGAGCAGCCGTCGATGCGGTATCAGGGGCTTGGCACCGAAAAACTGCAAGCGGAGATTGAGGAGAAGTTCCCTGGCAACGTGTGCCAGCGGATGGACTCCGATACGATGTCCAAGCCCGGCAGCCACCAGCGCGTTCTCGATGCCTTCCGCGATGGGCTGATTCAGATTCTCGTCGGCACGCAGATGATCGCGAAGGGGCTCGACTTCCCCAACGTTACGCTCGTGGGCGTGGTCAACGCCGATGTCGGGCTTCACCTGCCGGACTTCCGCAGCGCCGAGAGAACATTTCAGTTACTCGCGCAAGTGGCGGGTCGGGCCGGGCGCGGGGAGAGAGGTGGGCAAGTGCTCGTGCAAACCTTCACGCCCGACCATCCATGCATCACACTGGCCTCGAACCACAACTACGGCGAATTCGCGACACTCGAGCTGACACACCGCAAGCAGCACCGCTACCCGCCTTACGAACGGATGGCACGCCTCATCGTCCGCAGCGAAAAAGAAGATGCCGCAGCACAATTCGCGGACACGCTCGCCGGCGCATTCCGCGAAGCCATGAAACGCGTGACTCCCGCCGGCAGCACGCAACCGCCCATTCGCTTACTGGGTCCTGCCGAGTGCCCGGTATTCCGGCTCAACAACTTCTACCGCTTTCACTTCCAGGTGCAGTCCGAAAGCAGCGCTGTGTTGCACGAAGTTCTTCGCACCGTGCTGACGGTTGCGAAAGTGCCATCGAACGTCGAGTTCCAGGTGGACATCGACCCGTACAGCATGCTGTGATAGAGCGGCTGGAATCCACGAACTCCGTGTGTTCCCTTCTCCTCTTTCACCATGAGGTTCCGATGACGCTGCGTGTGTTTGCTGTTGCCCTCATTGCCGTGTGGGCTGGCCTGGTCGGATCGAATACTGGCGGGGCTGACGAGCCGAAACCGGCCAAACTCAAGGACATTGCCGCCTCCATCAACGGCTACCGCTGGGAATTTCCCTGCAAGGATCCGCTGCCCGACAAGCCGAAGGAGGGGGCCGATTGCGCGTCGGGGCTGGTCAAAGGCGATCCGAACAAGACCGACAACTTCACCGCCAAGAAGACATTCGGCGGGGAGAAGGGGAAGCGGTACAAGGTCACCCTTCGCTTCCGCGGGGTCGTCGAGCCGATGATGTACAAGGACGGCAAGAAAGACGGCGACTACTTCTACATCGGTGGGGAACCGAACAACGCCACCTACAACATCTACAAGATCACTGTCTCGTCTCCAAGCCAGCACTACTATCTGAACCGCCAGGACAAGGTCGGCCACCGCGTGTTCACGATTGACTACACGAAGACCATCGAAATCGATGGCGGGGCGACCGTCACCTTCCTGGGAGATGGGCAGAACGGGCGGTTGATTTCCAACTTCCCCAAACTGGTTGTGCCCGACGTTCCACCCGCTCCGAAGCCATTCAACGGCCAGTTCGTGCAGATGGATGTCGTGGACGTCGTTGAGGCGAAGTAGCCGGTGATTCTCGCTCTGTTGGTACGCGACGCCCTCGCCTCCCATTGCGTACCAACAGAACCGCCGGGTAGCATTTCCACCCACCCGTCTGTCAGTCCGCAATGAAGAGAAGTGATGTTCAGGATTGTGGCGTTCGCTCTGGCGTTGTCGGGGTTGTGTTTGTGCTCTCCTCTGCGGGCCGATGACGCCGAGGACAAGGCCGTCGCGTTCGTGGAGAAACTCGGCGGGACGGCTACGCGCGACGAGAAGGCACCCGGGAAACCGATTACCGTCGTCAACCTGATCGGCACAAAGGTGACGGATGCCGGTCTGAAGGAACTGGCCACACTCAAGAACCTCAACACGTTCTACCTGGGCGAAACGCAGGCGACGGACGCGGGTCTGAAGGAACTCCAGCAGGCACTTCCGAAATGCCGAATCGGGAAGTAACCAAGGGACTCGGCGCGTCGTGAACGAGCCGGAAGCGTAAGCGACGGGCTTCTTTTTGGCCCGTCGCTTACGCTTCCGGCTCGTTAACTTTCGGCATTGGCCCGTCGCTTACGCTTCCGGCTCGTTAACTTTCGGCAGGAGCAACTCAGTACCTCACCCGAATGATTTTCCATTTTCGCGTATGAATTGTCTTTGGTGACGGATCAGATTGGGTGACGCCCACCCTTCGCCCAAGCTGATCCATATGTCGCGTCGTTGGTTATTTCGCTTGCTCGCGGCCGCGCCATCGGCGAGCGATCACGTTCCCGACGCGGAACTGTTGCGGCGATTTGTTGCGTCCAACGATTCCGCGGCGTTTGAACTCCTCATTCACCGACACGCCGATGCGGTGTGGGCCGCTGTGTCGCGTATTCTGCGCAACAATGCCGACGCGGAAGACGCGTTTCAGGCGACTTTCCTCGTCTTGATCCGCAAGGCGAAGGCGATCCGGAAGCCCTGCGTCGGCGGCTGGCTTCATCGCGTCGCGGTCAATGCCGCTTTGAAACTACGCGAGCGTTCGGCGCGTGTTTCCCCTCTCGAACCAACTCAACTCGACGCCGTGGCGGCGTCATCAACCGAATCACACGACGCCGAACTTGCCACCGCTGTACACGAGGAACTGACCCGTTTGCCCGAACGCGAGCGGTTGCCGATCGTGCTCTGCGATCTGGAAGGGCTCTCGCACGCCGACGCCGCCAAGGCGCTTGGCTGGCCGGTGGGCACTGTCTCCGGCCGCCTGAGTCGGGCGCGAGCCAAACTCCGCGAGCGTCTGGCCCGCCGCGGACTGGCACCCGCCGGCGCATTGTTGCCCGCGCTGGCTGCCCCTCAACACCTGATCGCGACCGCCGTTTCCCTGACCACCACCGCCCCGCCTGCCGTTGTTACTCTCACCGAAGGAGTGCTTGCCGCCATGTTCACGACCAAATTGAAGACCGGCGTTGTGTTGTTTGCGACGGCGTTCGTCGCGTTCGCCGGGTTGGGTACTGTCTGGGCACTGACATCCCGCCCGGAACCACAACCCACGGCCGATTCCAACGGCGAAAAGCCCGGACAACCGCCCACGAACCCAAAGGTCAAGGCTCCGGGCGTCAGCAAGTTTGGCGAATCGATCACGGCCTTCCCGAACCTGAATGTCGAGGGTGTCAAGGATATCTCGGACGTGTGCCCGAAACTCATGGGCGGCAAGGAGGTGCCAATCGACCCCAAGGACGATGCTCTGCGGCAACTCCAGACAGCCCGGCTGAATGCCAACCTGACTGAATTCCAAATCCTCGTCAAATTCGTCCAGACCGGCCGGGCCAAGTTGTCTGAACTTCCCACCGCTCTTAACCGCACGATAGCCGCCGCCGCCGAACTCTACCCCAATCCGAAGGATTTCCGACCGTGGTTGGAAGAACAAGTCCGGCTTGCGAAGTGGTACGAGGAACTCGCCAACGCCAGGGTTCGTGCCGCTCAGGGGACAGTCTCGGAGGTTCAGGCCGTCCGGGCCGTTCGGCTCGAAGCGGAAATCGCGCTTTTGAAACTGATCGAGAAAGAGAAATGATGAGGACACATACCTGAACCCGCTGGAAGTGTCGCATTGGGTGACGCCCACCCTTCGCCCAAGCTGATCCATATGTCGCGTCGTTGGTTATTTCGCTTGCTCGCGGCCGCGCCATCAGCGAGCGACCACGTTCCTGACGCGGAACTGTGGCCGGGCGTTTGAGTCGCGCCCGGGCCAAGTTGCGCATGCGACTGGAACGCCGCGGACTGACCCCATCGATTGCACTGCTTCCAACTGTCGTTACTCCGCCACATTTGATTTCACAAACTCTATCCCTGACCACCGGCACTGCACCGCCCGTGGTCGCATCCCTCGCTGAAGGAGTGTTGTCGGCCATGCGTACCGTGATGATGACAACCGCGTCGGGCGAGGACCAGCATCGGGAAAATTCTACCATCACCCTCTAGCGGCAACTCCATCTTGGTGTGTACCTTGACGTTATCGCACGGTGTGGTAATACTCTCCCAAAGACTACTTTCCCGCTCGAAGGGGCTTGCCTCTCATGGCTCACATCGTCACTGCCAACTGTAACGACTGCAAGTACACCGATTGCTGCGTCGTCTGTCCGGTAGAGTGTTTCTACCAGGACGAGATGATGCTCTACATCGACCCGGCGGACTGCATCGACTGCGAAGCGTGCGTCCCGGAATGCCCGGTCGAGGCGATCTACTCCGAGCCGAACACCCCCAGCCAGTTCACGAGCTACATCCAGCTCAACGCCGAACGGGCTACCGCGCTGAAGGCCGCTGGCGGCGATGCCCATATCACCGAAAAGCAACCCGCCAAAGAAGGGCCGAGTTGCAAGAAGAAGTAGGCGTTTGGAAGTCGAAAGTCATAACGTCGAAAGTCGTAAAGTTGAAACCGGAGATCGACTTGCTCCGAATTTTGACTTTACGACTTTCGACTTTTGACTTGAGACGACACCCATGACTGGCATTCTGCTTATCCAACTCGGCACACCGGGCAGCCCGACTTACAGCGGCCTGTTTCCCTATCTGCGGCAGTTTCTTTCCGATCGCCGTGTGATCGAAGTTCCGCGCGCGATCTGGTTGCCGCTTCTGTACCTTCGCATCCTGCCGTTTCGCTCCGGCGCTTCCGCTGCCAAGTATCGCCGCATCTGGGATGCGAAAACCGGCTCACCTCTGCTGCACTACACCGTCCGCCAAACTGAACTTCTGAAGGAGAAATTCCCGGACAATCCTGTGCGCTTCGGCATGATGATCGGCAACCCGCCGTTACGGAAGGTCGTGAGCGAAATGATCGCCAGCGGGGTCGATAAGCTCATCGCTTTACCCATGTTTCCGCAATACTCCGCAACCACCAGCGCCAGCGCCACGGATTGTCTTTTCAGCGCACTCATGAAGGAACGCCGTGTACCGGCGATCCGCGTGGTACCACCGTACTACGCTCACCCGGCCTACCTCGACGCCGTGGAAGCGGTCATTCGCGACGATCTCGCGAAGTTGCCGTACACGCCGGAACACTTTGTCATCAGCTTCCACGGTTTGCCGCAAGAGTATGTACGGAGGGGAGACCCTTACCCCACGCACGTTGAGCAGACTACCGCGGAACTCGTGAAGCGGATGGGCTGGCCGCGCGAAAAATGGACGCAGACATATCAATCGCGTTTCGGACGCAGCGAGTGGCTCAAACCGTACACCGATGATGTGCTCACCGACTTGGCGAAACGTGGCGTGAAGCGTGTGTATGCCGCGCTACCGGGCTTCACGGCGGATTGCCTGGAAACGCTCGACGAGATCGGTAACGAAAGCCGCGAAGTCTTTACCCACGCCGGCGGCGAACACCTCAAGAACGGCACCTGCCTCAACGATCACCCCAAGTGGATCGAAGCAATGGCCCGCATCATCCGCGATGAAGGGCAGGGATGGCTGTAGGCAACCCCGTCCGCAAGGGCGGTGGTCGCCACCCAGCGCCTTTGTGGGCCAGAGGCCCATGTTCCCAGGGAAACTCATCCTGGGAACGCGGCCGTCCCGGCCGCTGCGGGCCAGAGGCCCGCGTTCCCAGTGAACGCCCCTGCGGGCAGGATTCGCCTGACGCTGGTCCTCTCGCGTATCATGGAGTAGCAGCTCTCCACCTCCCACGAGGTCTCACATGGACGCATTTATCCTTTCCGCTGTTCGCACGCCAATCGGCAAGTTCCTCGGCGGTCTTTCGGAATTGCCTGCTCCAAAGCTCGGCGCGATCGCGATTGCCGAAGCCGTGAAGCGTGCGCAGGTGAACCCCAATCAGGTTGAAGATGTTGTCATGGGCAACGTGGTGCAGGCTGGCGTGGGTCAGGCACCGGCGCGACAGGCCGCGATCTTCGCGGGCATTCCTGATTCAGTGCCGGCACATACCACGAACATGGTTTGCGGCTCGGGGCTGAAGGCTGTGATGCTCGCGGCTCAGAGCATCCGCGCCGGCGACGCCAACCTTGTCGTTGCGGGAGGCATGGAAAGCATGAGCCGCGCGCCGTTTCTGCTGCAAGGCGTCCGCCAGGGGTACAAGTACGGCAATCAAACAACCGTCGATGCACTGGTGAGTGACGGCCTGTGGTGCGCATTCGAGAACTGCGCGATGGGCGATTCCGCCGACTACATCGCAACGAAGTGCGAAATCTCCCGTGCGGATCAGGATCGCTTCGCCGCGCAAAGTCACCAGCGCGCTGCTGCGGCATGGGCGAGTGGAGCATTCGCGGAGGAGGTGGTAGCGGTCACGTTCCCCGCGAGCGGCAAGAAGCCGATTCCGCCAGTCGAACGCGACGAAGGCATTCGCCCCGACACCACCGCCGAGGGGTTGGCGAAGCTCAAGCCAGCATTCCGGTCGGACGGAACTGTCACGGCGGGCAATGCCTCACAGCTTTCGGATGGCGGAGCGGCGGTGGTGGTTGCTTCCGGGCGATTCGTCGAGCAGAACAGCGCGAAACCGCTAGCTCGCATTCTGAGCTACAGCATGAGCGGCGTTGCTCCGAAGGACATCTTCATTGCGCCAATCACGGCGGTGAAGTCCGCGTGTGAAAAGGCCAAGCTGGCGGTGTCGGATATCGACCTGTTCGAACTGAACGAGGCATTCGCAGCGCAGATGTTGGCGTGTGGGAAGGGGCTGAACCTCGACGAAGCGAAGGTCAACGTTCACGGCGGCGCGGTGGCGTTGGGCCACCCCATCGGCGCGAGCGGCGCCCGCGTGCTGGTCACGCTGCTTCACGCTCTGAAACGCCACAACAAGCGTTATGGTCTGGCATCGCTGTGTCTGGGCGGCGGCAACGCCGTCGCGATGGTCGTGGAGCGAGTGTCATGGGCTGGGAACTGAATCCTGTGATGAGTGCTGCGCCTTGCTCTACTGGGAAGCATCGGCATCCACTGGTTCCAAGTGAGTTTCCACAACCTCGACGTAGCCAGGGCGGGGCTTCCGCCGGATCAGGACGCGGTACACGTTCGCGCCCTTCGGTCCAAGTGGGCCTCGATACTCAGTGATCCGGCCAATTCGACCGGCTTGTGTTTTGAGTTTGACGCGCTCTCCAACCTTGAATTTGACTGTTTCTGGCATAGCCGACTCTCCTCGACGCGGCTCACCACGGGGCATTGCCAGTAAGAACCAGCATTTGATTGTACAGCGAGTCGGAATGTATGGCTGGGGTGGGCGCCCCCAGCCTGAAAACAACAAATCGGGTGCGGAATGGGAACACAAATCGGCCACGACGATGACGCCGTGGAAGATGTTCCAAGTCAGTTGACAGACAGCGATCGCTGCTGTTCTTCAATTCGGCCGCACACGGTTCATTGGTTGCTTGTGCCTTAATTTCGAATTAGACAGGTCCAATGTGGATAGTCATCCGACTTATGCCGATTGTTTTCCCATTGTAACGGTTGAAGATTATAATCATCGTCTGATCCGCCACGAGCAACAGGTTTAACGTGATCAATCTCCCAGCCGTATTGGGTGGTTTTGCCATAGTCAGCAAAGCAAATGATGGCTCCACAAGCATCTTTTCGGTACATAGTTGCGTCCCAACTAGGAACGACCTGCGCTTTGCGCCAAACGCGGAGAATAGTGGCTTGATCGAAAGAGGACCCTGACTGACGGGTGTTTCGAGAGCGGGCCATGAGAGGAACTCCGTATTACAGCTATCGCTGCTGTGAACTTGTCGAATGCAGCTTACCGCTTGGCTTGCGACTTTGACAAGAGGAGTTGGCCAAATTTCTCTCTTTTTGTTCAAGCCCTGTGTGTGACCGGAAACCGAACAACAGGTGAAATATGTCGGCTATCAAACAGGGACCGCACTACGAGATCGACTCGTCCGAACTGGCAGCCTGGCTGGAATCGCAGGGGGTTGATCGCTGGTGGAATGTGGATGGCGACCCGCTTTTGACGGGCCGGGTATCCTTCCCCTGCCCCGCCGATGAACTGGCTGCGGAATTGCGTGCAATCAATCGCCCCCTGTTGCTGCACGCCAAGAACCCGGATGCCAAGGGGCAGCGGATTGACCGCACCCGTCTGGATGAACTTGTGTCGCGTTTATTCGGAAACCTTCCTGCCAATGGTCGTGGTTCCGTTGCGTGGCCCAGCGACCGTCTTTTCTATTTCTGTTGGAAGGATTCTCCGTATGACTGGATGCTGATTGAGGATTCGCTCACAACAAAAGCGGAAATGGATCAAATCTCGGAGGCCAAGTAGGAGGAGCCATGCCACGTCGGCCCACCGATCTGACGCGGAAGATCAAGGACATCCTGCAACACGTCTCGCCACTGCCTGACGAGGCGAGGGTGCCGATCCTTCACTACAGACGAACGGGAACCGACATCTGGGGTTCGCTGGCCTACATCGAAGACGTTTTCCAGAGAGTCAACGACGCTGAACAAGCTGATATCTCGCTCTACCCCGCCGTCATGAACCGGCATCTTGGCCGACTCTACGGAATGACATTGGTCAACTTGGTTGAAACCTTTGAACGTCTCCTCAAGGAACTGGCGGCTGAGTGTGTTGATTGTCTGGCACCGTTCGTTGTCGACGACAGGTTTAATATCTTCCGGATTCAGGGAAGCGGATTGGCCGCCCACTTTGGAACGGCCACGCTGGGCAAGTCACTCTGTGAATCCGCTACCTGGCTGGATTGCGAAGAGATCAATGAGCGATTCCGAAAGCTCCTTTCTGACCCATTCCACGCCGGAACATTTTATCTCTTCCCCAAGCCACCCGGACAGCAACCCGAGCGCGAACGTTGGCGTTACGAACCGATGAGTATCATCTGGCAGATTCGCCACACAGCCGTTCATAACGTGGGCGTCATCACTCAGTCGGACGGGGTGAAACTTCGACTTCTGGCAAAGGAACCAGTGACGGCACCTCGCGTTTTGGCCCCGACACGAGACGACATCCGATACCTGAAACGGTTTCTCGACGAGACGGCTGCGATCTGCAATGAACGCGTTTGCTTACGATTAGCGGAATTGCTGACACTCCTGCATACCGCGACTCCGACACTCTTCGTGCCACAAGAGACGGCCAATAGAGTGGCAAGTTGCTTTCGAATCGCCGCGCAGGTCGCCGGAGCAACGGGTGTCATGCCAACCGATTAAACGAGCGAATGCGTTCCCATGAGTTGCCTTTTCCTCATGCTCGAAGACAACGCCGAGCGGCTCGACCGCTTCCGTGCGATCGTGGCGAAGCTCGATGTTGAGCTGATCTCGTGGCCGGAAGCGCACGCCATGATTGCGGAGATGGGGCAATTCCTTCACTCGACCGTTCTCATTTCACTCGATCACGACCTCGAACCCATTTCCACACGCGATCCCGGCGACGGGTTGGACGTGGCCAGGCATCTCGCCACGCTTCAGCCGACGTGCCCGATTATCATTCACACCAGTAACGGTATTCGTGGCGACCTCATGGAAGGCGAGCTGGAACTGGCAGGCTGGACATATCATCGCGTCGCACCCATCGGCGATGACTGGATCGAAGTCGACTGGTTCGCCGTGGCGAGGCGAGCATTGCGGAAACGCCAAAAGTTGGGGTAGGATTCACGTCGGAGGTGCGCGATGAACTCTGCGGCTCAAATCACCAAGCCGAAACCCAACGGCCAGCCGGAGGCAATTCCGCCGCTGCGCGACGGCGACCGCATGGACGTTGATGAATTTCTCCGCCGGTACGCTGCCGATCCGGTTGTGCATTCCGCCGAACTTCTACAAGGAGTTGTCCACATCACTCGCTGGCGTGAAGTGCACAACGGCAAGGAGATGATCGTGCCCCCGATCAGCGCTGGCGGACATGCCACACCCGATAACCACCTCCAAACCATCCTTGGTGTCTACGCCGCCCACACGCCCGGCGTTGCGAGCCATAGTTCCGTGACCACGATTCTGCCCTCCAAGACCACAGGTCTCGAACCGGATGCCGTTTTGCGCATCCTGCCCGAATGCGGCGGCGGTTCGACAATCGAAGCCGATAACTTCGTTCACGGTGCGCCGGAACTCATTGCAGAAATCTCATTCACCTCCGGTGCACGGGACTTCGGCAAGAAGTTCGACGCTTACCAAGCGGATGGCGTGCCAGAATACCTCGTGTGGCGAACCGCCGAGCAGGAGATTCACTGGTTCGCCCTCAAGCGAAAGAAGTATGTCGCGCTGAAGCCGCACGTAGACGGCACGCTTCGCAGCGAACAGTTCCCTGGCCTGTGGCTCGACGTACCCGCGCTATTGGCGGGCGAGATGGCAAAGGTTCTCGCCACGCTTCAGCAAGGCATCGCGTCGCCGGAACACGCCGCTTTCGTCACGAAACTTCAGAAAGCCGCGGCAAAGAAGAAGTGAACAATGCCTTTCGTGCGTCGTGTAAGATAGTCGAGTGGGTCTCGACACGCTCTCACGGCCGCCGGCACCGATTCCGGAGGGGAAGACTCTCTCCGACATGGTTGAAGGGAAACGGACGAGCAAATCAATGAGGTGCTCAAGAGGTTGTCGTAGTGGCGTCGCAACGCCCCTGCCAAAGCGTCAGCCGCCCCGCACTTGGACCCCGCAATCCTGACAGGAACAGCTCGTCTGTTGCATAGCCACATCGACGCAACTCACTATTAGTTAAGCACTTCTAACGCAAGCATCGGCCGGGCACGGTACTTGCATGGGACACGCCGGCAAACTGGATTTGCGCCTTTCCGACTCCCTGGAGCCGTCATGGGCCTCAAACCGATCGGCGACCGCATTGTTGTTCGCCGCGAAGCCGCCGAGGAGAAGACCGTCGGCGGTATCCTCCTTCCCGACACCGCCAAGAACAAACCCCAACGCGGTACCGTGTTGGCCGTCGGTCCCGGCAAGATGAAGCCGGACGGCACCCGCGCCGAGATGCAACTGAAGGTCGGCGACAAGGTGCTGTTCACGGCGTGGGCCGGCGACGAATTCAAGGATCGCGCCGCCGACGGCGAAATCCTGCTGATGCACGAAGGCGACGTGATGTGCGTGATCGGCTAACACGAATCCACCGAACACTCGAACCAGAACCAAACACTCACACGAGGAATTCGATATGTCCGCCAAGCAGATCGCATTCGACCAGGAAGCCCGCGACGCCATGAAGCGGGGGATCTCGAAACTCGCGAAGGCCGTGAAGATCACGCTGGGGCCCAAGGGCCGCAACGTCATCATTCAGAAATCCTTTGGCAGCCCGACCGTCACCAAGGACGGCGTGACCGTGGCGAAGGAGATCCAACTCCCCGACCACTACGAGAACATGGGCGCCGCGATGGTGAAGGAAGTCGCGTCGAAGACGAGCGACGTGGCCGGTGACGGCACCACCACCGCGACGGTCCTGGCGGAAGCGATCTTCAACGAAGGTTTGAAGGCTGTTGTCGCGGGCACCAACCCGATGCTCATGAAACGCGGCATGGAAAAGGCCGTGGAGGACATCGTTGCTCGCCTCAAGGAACTGAGCATCCCAGTGAAGGGCAAGAAGGACCTGGAACACGTCGCCACCGTCGCGGCTAACGGCGACGCGGACATCGGCAAGAAGCTTGCCGAGGCGATGGACAAGGTGGGCAAGGACGGCGTCATCACGGTGGAAGAAGCGAAGACGATCGAGACGAACTACGAGTTCGTTGAAGGCATGCAGTTCGATCGCGGTTACCTCTCGCCGTACTTCATCAACAACCCCGAAACGATGGAGTGCGAACTGGACGACGCCTTCATCCTCATCTACGAGAAGAAGATCAGCTCTGCCCGCGACATGCTCCCGATTCTGGAGAAGGTCGTTTCGCAAAGCAAGCCGCTGCTCATCATCGCCGAAGACGTGGACGGCGACGCCCTGGCCACGCTCGTGGTGAACGTCATCAAGACGAACTACCAGTTCAAGGTGTGTGCGGTGAAGGCGCCCGGCTACGGCGACCGCCGCAAGGCCATGCTGCAGGACATCGCCGTGCTGACCGGCGGCGAAGCGATCTTCGAAGACCTGGGCCTCAAGCTCGAAACCGTCACCCTGAACCAACTCGGCAAAGCCAAGAAGATCAAGGTGGATAAGGACAACACCACCGTCATCGAGGGTGGCGGCAAGAAGGACGCCATCAAGGCTCGCATCGCCACGATTCAGAAGGAACTGGAGAAGAGCACGAGCGATTACGACAAGGAAAAGCTCAGCGAGCGGATTGCAAAGCTCTCCGGCGGCGTGGCGAAGATCAATGTTGGCGGTGCGACCGAGAGCGAAGTGAAGGAAAAGAAGATGCGCGTGGAAGACGCGATGCACGCGACCAAGGCCGCGCACCAGGAAGGTATTCTCCCCGGCGGCGGAACGGCTCTCCTGCGGTCGAGCGCGGGGCTGAAGGCGAGCGACGATCTCTCGGACGACGAACGCACTGGTTACAACATCATCGTTCGCGCCTGCCGCGCTCCGATCAAGCAGATCGTGGAGAACGCGGGCGAGGACGGCAACGTGGTGATCAATGCCGTGCTCGCGAACACCGACAAGAACTACGGTTACGATGCCCGCGCCGCCGAGTACACCGACCTGATGAAGCGCGGAATCATCGACCCGACGAAGGTCGTTCGCAGTGCGCTGCAAAACGCCGCCAGTGTCTCGACGCTGCTTCTCACCTCTGACGCGATGATCGCTGAAGAGCAGAAGAAGGATGAGAAGAAGGGCGCCGCCGGCGGCAACTACGACGACATGTATTGATTGCGGGGACAGGCCGCTGGCCTGTCAACAACACCAGCGGCCCGGTTACTCACAGGAGTAACCGGGCCGCTGGTGTTCTGGCGATGGAGTCGCCTTACTGTGCTTTACTCTCGACGTAAATGCGGTCGCCCGCCTGGATGACGTAGTTCGTCGCCGTGATTCCCTCCCGAGTGATCCCGCGCCAGTCCACCGGCAGGATCTCGCTCGGTCCACCCTCGCCTCTCTTTCGGACAAGTCGAATCGAGCACTTGCTTGCGATGTCTGGAAGGCCGGCAACATTTGCAATCGCGTCGAGAACTGTCTCGCTGCCGGTGATGGGGAAGGGCAGTACTCGCTCGCCAAAATCGCCACCGTTGGTGAGGATGTAGTAGCGTTTGCTGTTATAAGCCAAGACATCGACCACAACGACCAGTTTCTCGGCCGCCAGTTCCACGGGGCGAGCTTTCGCCAGGTGCTCGCGAATGCGGTTCGCCGCTTGCTCGATTGTCAACCCGATTACGGAGACCGAACCCCACAGCCCCAGCCCGACGCTGCCATCCGGGCGCACGGGGAACTGCCCCGAAATCGGCTGGTTGGGAATCTGTTCCATCATTCCTGTCTTCGGGTTTTTTACCAGAGCTTCGATCAGTAACACGTCCGGTGCTTCGATGACGTAAGGCGGAAGTTGCGTGCTGTTGATTGACCGAGAAATCGGCGCTGTTCCGGACTGAGGAACTGGAATGGGTGGAATGACCGGTGGAGTCGGTGTTGGCGCTGGCCGATCCGCGAGTGACGCGTTCAGCGAGTCAAGTTTCTGCTGCGTTTGGATTTGAGCACGCCAGTTCATCACCGACGCGACAGTCAACGCGACAAGTGCCAACAACAATGGTAACCGGAACGAGAACATGCCCGATTCTCCTTCGTGGAAGTGACGAAGGGTTAAACCGAGCACAAGCGGAAGTGTCAATCCCAGCCAACTTCGTTGGCCGTTCTCACTCCGACGCGGGAACGGCCAATTCGTCGATGACCTTTTCCACGCCCACCGTGTTCTCGGCCACGCCGACCGCCAGCCGCTTGATGCGGGCGTCCGGAACCACACCGCGCAGCGTGATGACGTTCCCCTCCGCCGTTACGTGGAACTCGACGCCCGCGAATCGCTTGTCCGACGCCAGCCGAGTACGCACGGCGTCGTCGGGCCGCGTGGGCAGTTCCTTACGGAGTGCATCGACTGGTGCGGCGAGGTTGAGCGCCGGCGGCATGGCGTTCCGCACTTTCGTCACGGTTAACCGCGAGGCCGTCCGCAGTTTATCCCCATCGGACGCCGTGAACCGGCTGCCAATCAGAAGCACAAAGAGCGCAACGAGGATTAACGCGGCAGCAAACTGGCGCATGGGTGCCTCCCGGCGAGAACGCGAACCTCCCCCAAGTATGGAACGCAAACGAGCTGGGGGCGCAACGGAGCGGCTTTTGTGGCGTAACTCCTGTGTGTTCCCGGCTCGTTAAAGGCGCTACAGGCTTTCTCGACGAATGCAAAAACCCGCTCGGGAGGAGCGGGTTTGCAATACACGTGCTCGGAAGTACGGGGTCATACAACCTGAACCGGCACGGGATGGTGCAACGGCCAGAGGACTTGCCGCTCAATGTCGTCGGGATCCGCGTCGCAGCGCGTCTCCAGCACAACAATGGCCCGGTGGAGGTTCTTCAAGCGTGCGAGCACATCCTTCACAATCCGGAGTGTCCGCATGGGATCGGCGACGGCTTCGAGACAGACGCACATCCGTCCATCTTCAATTTCGCCACGGCCACATTCGCCAGCCTTTTCGGCAACGAGAGTGGAGTGGAGTTCTCGTTCGAGTTGGGTTCGCAAATCGAAGTCTTCGTCAGTGCCAAATGCCCCGGTAATCGGGATTTGGACAACCATCGCGTGCGCCATTGCGAGTCCCTCCATGACGATCGTGATGAGTTGTAGGTGAAGGTATCTGGTTAGCAGCGTGAAGGAAAGATGGCGGTGCCAGGAATTTGGGATTTCGTTTGTGGATGGAACGGAACCTCCTTCCTTTAGGGGAGTTAGGAAATAGTCCGCGATCTCGAAAATCGGGTCTGTGCTGCGCACCCAAGCCGAATCTTGGCTCGGCGGGGCGAATTATCACATTCCGCCAGTAATTTGAGTGAGTGCGTCCACAAAGGAGTCAATGTCGGCCTCCGTATTGAATGGACCGGGGCTGACGCGAACCAGCCCGTCCGGCGCGGTGCCAAGGGCCTTGTGAATATATGGCGCACAGTGCAGACCGGGCCGAACGGCAATGTTGAATGACTGATCGAGCAACCCCGCCAGTTCAGGCGCCGGGAGCATTTCGCAACGAAAACTCACTGCGGCAACGCGCCGACTCGCGTCCGAATGGCCGAAAAGTTCGATGCCGGGCAACTCCGCGAGTGCATTCCGCAACCGGGCGCAAAGTTCGCTTTCGTGCTTGTGAATCGCTTCGACGCTGCGTGATTCCACGAAATCCAAGCCCGCGACCAACCCAACGACACCCAGGACATTCGGCGTCCCGCCTTCGATGGAGTGCGGAAAGTCCGTGGGTTGCGTGGGCGTGAGTGAATCGCCGCCGGTGCCGCCTTCACGCCACGGGCGGATGCTGACGCGGCTGCCGACATAGAGCGCGCCGGTGCCGGTTGGGCCCAGAAGCGACTTGTGGCCCGGCATCGCGAGTAAGTCGATGCACATTTCCTGAACATCCACCCGAAGGACACCCGCGCTTTGTGCAGCATCGACGAGAAAGAGCAGATCGTATTCGCGTGCGATGCGGCCGACATCCGCAACCGGCTGCACGGTGCCGAGAACGTTGCTGGCGTGTGTGAGTGCAATGAGCCGGGTTTTGGGGGTGATGGCAGCGCGAATGGCTTCTGGGTCGATGGTACCGCCGCCATCGGCTGGAACGCGGGTGAGCGTGATTCGCTTCGCTTCTGACAACGCCACGAGCGGCCGCGACACGCTGTTGTGTTCGAGATCGCTGGTGATGACGTGATCGCCATCGTTGAGGACGCCCTTGAACGCCATGTTGAGGGCATCGGTGCAGTTGAGCGTGAATGCCCAGCGATCGGGATTGCGGCCGCCAAAGAATCGGTTGAGCCGATGGCGGGCGTCTTCGAGCGCATGTTCGGATTCGAGCGCCATCTTGTGGCCGGAGCGGCCGGGATTGGCCAGCGAATGCCGGGCGAAGCGATCCATCGCGGCGTAGACCCTCTCCGGCTTGGGGAAACTCGTTGCTGCGTTATCGAGGTAGATCATGGAAGCCAGTCAAGGGAGGCGATTGATGCTTACCACCGTCACCACATTGGCAGCGGCATCAACTTCGAAAAGGGCGCGAAGCGGGGGAACTTCGATCGCGTATAACCCTTCGCAAACGGGAATGCCGTGTGCGAGCGGATTCGCTGCAAGAAGACGATCTATCGCATCAGCAGCTGCGTTGACTGCTGCGCGGTCGTTTGCCGTAGTCCACACAGCAGCGAGTCCCGCGAGTGCGTTCGGGCGCCAATCGACCGTGAACATCACGTTCCCTGCTTCAAGTCACGGGAGTGGCCGGGATCAGCCGCATTCAGTCGTGCGAGGTACTCAAGGGCATAAGCAATATCGAAGCCGCCGATGCGATCCCACTCGGCCTGAAGTTCTCGGAGCCGCGCTCGCATTTGGTCTCCGGTGTAGCGTGGCCCAGGCTCGGACGCGCGTCGCTTGAGTTCCGCGACCATCTCCACTGAAGGGGTCGGTTCAAGATGCCCAACCACACGCCCAGACGGATCACGAACGACAACCGGCATGAAACCGCCAATGAGTTGCTTCGCCTGTTCTTCGGTCAGCACGATTTCGGGCATGATTCACCTCCACGTCTCAGAATACCAGATTCACGGCAGCAGTTCCTTCACTGCAATCGTGCCGACTTGCTTACCGCCGATCACCACTGGCACCATGTCGTCGAGGCCGTAATCGGTGCGAGTCTTGTAGGCCGGGTTCTTGCCGCCCTTCGGTTGCGTGTACACTTCCACACGACGGTCCACGAGGTTCACGATCCAATACACGCCAATCTTCGCACCTGCGTACAGTTCGAGTTTGGTCGTTTGGTCTTCGCGGAGCGTTGAATCCGCGACTTCCACAAGAACGATTACTTCAGCCGGAGTGGGGTTTCGCTTTTCGTAGGTCGCATCGGTCCCGGTAGCCATCACCACATCCGGTTCCGGTTCGCTATCCGAAGTCGTGATGGGTTGTTGAATACGAACCACTCCATCCGGTCCGGTAATGACCAGAAACGCTTTCATCAGCCGGTTAACGGCGGTGTTGTGGGGCGGGTTGATTCCCATTTTGGTGGTGATCCAGCCGTGAATGAGTTCGACGCGATCGTTCTCCGAAATCACGCCCGCCTCAATCATTTTGTGATACTCATCCACGGTGAACCGATGAACCGGCAGCGGCGGCACACCGGGCGGCAAGCGGCCATTCGATCGCGATTTCGGCTTGCGGCTTCGTGTGGCGGTGCTCATGTGCATCTCCGGGAATCCCATCATACCGCATCGTTCACGGCAGCAGTTCCTTCACAGCGACCGTGTCCGACTGCCGGTCGTGGTATTCATCGGCATCCCTCAATTTCACCCCATCATACCGCATCAATGACCCACGTACTTGGCGTAGAGGGTGCGGGCCTTGTCCGGTTCGTCCGTTCCCTTGATGATCGCCCGGCCATCTTCGAACACGGTGAATTCGTATGGGGCACCGTTCTCAACGAGTTGGAACTTCAAAAGGAACTTGTTGTAAGTCACCGTGCCCGATTGTTTCAACACGCCCGCGAGGTAAGCGAAGTCGAGTTTCCCCTTCATCCGCTGGGTCACTTGCACCGCGTTGCGGCCGCATAGAGCGGTGGTTTGTGTGCCGTGAGCGCCGTCGAGCCACTCGAAATTCCGCTTCGCGCAGCACGGGCAGGCCCCTTTGCGACCCGCGAGCGGAGCCACTTTCACGCGGCGGTTGGTGTTCTCCCACACATCGAGAATGAGCAATTCGCGGTTCACGGCGGCCTTGTTGCCGGAGAGCAGCTTGATGGCCTCGGTGGCCTGATAGCTGGCCACGATGCTCACTGCGGGAGCGAGAACTCCCGCCGTTTCACACGTACCGGTTTCCCCCGGCGCGGGGGCCGCTTCGAACACACACCGCAGGCAGGGCGTTTCGCCGGGAATGATGGTCATGCACATTCCCTGGCTGCCGACCGCGCCGCCATAGACCCACGGCTTGTTGTGCTTGATGGCGACATCGTTGATGAGATAACGAATCTCGAAATTGTCGCTACCATCGAGAATGAGATCGGCCCCCTCGCAGAAGTCTTCAATGTTGGTGCGGTTGATGTCGGCAACAATTGGCTCCACGGTTACCGACGAGTTGATTTGCCGGAGTTTGGTTGCAGCGGCTTCGGCTTTGGGCAAGTTGTTCGTCACATCTGATTCGTCGAAGAGTACCTGCCGTTGGAGATTGCTCGGCTCGACGAAATCACGATCGATGACGCGAACGAAACCGACGCCGGCGCGAACGAGCGTGTTCGCCAACACAGTGCCGAGCGCGCCGCAGCCGCAAAGAGTGACGCGGCTCGCGAGGAGCTTCTCCTGACCGGCTTTGCCGAGGCCGGGGAACCGCATCTGCCGGGAGTAACGTTCGAGTGGGTTGGTATCTGTCATGGTGCATTAGGGGAAGTCTTTGTTCGTAGTGACCCGCTAAAGCGGGTCACTACGAACGATAAACTGAATGGGGGGCTTCTGCCCCCGTCATGTCACTGTCCTATTCCGTTCTCTTTGAGAAACTCTTGCAGGAATCGTACCTGCTGTTTGGGCCATTTTTCGGCTTTGGCGAAGCCGACGAGCGTGTGCATGTCCTCCTGGACGCGGCGGAGTTCGTTGCCACCAAGGCGCTGGAGGTAGGTGATGAGATAATTCATCGCCTCTTCTGCCACGGCGGGGTTGAGCACGGCCGCGACCGAGCCTTCGAGGAAGACATACGCGTGCAGCGCTGCGAGCAACAGCGGATGAACGCCGAGCTCCACCGGGATCAGCGGAAATACCGCCGCGCCTTCGGGTGCTTCTTCGGGTTTCTTCGTCGCCTCAGTCATTGCTCAGCAACCAATGAGATTGATCAGATAAATGCGATCCGTATCTGCGAGCGGGAGCTCGGACGAATCTCGAAGGTCGTACTCATCTTGTTCACGATACAATCCAAACCAGTTGGTTTTCGGCTGTCCTTGTGTGTCCTTGAACCGCGTGAACAGCCGCGGATGGTACTGGAACAAATTCCTGGATGATGGCGTCAATCGTTCTGGCTTCGACGCGGCATTCCGTTTCGCCAGGGGTATTCTTTGCAGGGTCAAGAAACACCGTGGGAATTACCACAACCGGCATACTTCACCCGCCAGCAACCGCTGGTATCAGAGCGACGATCACGCCATCGGTAATCTTCGTGTCCATCTCGTCGAGATAGCGAATGTCTTCGTCGTTGATAAAGATGTTGATGTACGGCCGGACCTTGCCGTTATCGAACAGCTTCGGCCCGACTGCGGGGTATTGCCGCAAGAGATCGTCGAGCGCGGCCTGCACGGTCCCGCCAGTCACTTCGACTTCCGCTTTACCGCCCGTTTGCTCGCGCATCGGCGTCGGAATCTGAACCTTGATCGCCATGTGTATCTGTTCCTCTTACTCTTTCACTTTCACGGAATCGAACCGTACATTGTTTCAAACGCGTCGCGTGTGCTTCGACTATCGAACAACACCGGCTTACCGCTCTTTCGCACTGCGGCGGCGTTATCCGATGACATCCACATCAACAACTGCGGCGTGATAATAACAACGTCGGCCTTGAGTAATATCGTAGCGAACCACGCGTGAAACTTCTCCGGCGCAAGGAGATACAACGCATTCGGATCGGTGGCGTAGTAGTCCGCCGGGAGACGCTTGCCGGCGAGGACCGCAATCCGGCCGTCGCTCGTCAGGACTGTTTCACCTGGCAGGTCGCGCAACTGAGCAACGCACCTCGCGTGTTCGTCGTTAGGTGCAGTCTGTGCCAGAATCACCGTCGCGATCCACGGTCCGCGTATGGCCGCAATCACCAGTGGAACCGCAGCCAGTACCCACGGTTTTCGTACCAATCGGTCCAGCGCCGCCGTTGCACATACGGCCAAGAGCGGCAATGCCGGCAGGTAGTACATCACCGAGAGCGAATTCCCCGCCACAGTGATGAGTCCAGTCGTCACAATCGCGTGCAGCGCCAGTCCTCGCAATCGCCCCTCGCCGAGTACCGCAAACCACAACGCCGCCGGCAAGCCCAGCACCGCGACTGGTTCCGAGAGGAATTCCCACACTTGCCGGCTTCGATCACTCCAGTCAGTTCGCACGCGGGCTGTCTGAAATCCGACGACGTTGTCGAAGTATCCCGGCAGGATCGCGATAAGAGTTAAGTGAATCGCGACACAGGCGATTCCAAGTGTTCCGAGCAACCACGCCGCCCGCGACCAGAATCCGCTTCGTCCTTCGACCACCCACAGCAGCGCAAGCAACCCTGGCAGCGCAACCAAAACTTGAAGGCGAAGAACTGTGGCCGCTGCGAGGACCAGTCCAGCGAACACACACCGCCTTCGTCCTTCACCGAGTACCAGCAGACAGGCGGCCAGTTCCAGACACGCCGCCGGCATGTTCGTTGCGCCCTGAATCGACTGGTACGCGAATACCACCGTGATCGCAACAAACACCGAGGTAATCACTCCGCTTGTCTTTGCATCTTCGCCGCGGAGCCGCCGCGTGAGTGCGTATGTCTGGACCAGCAGCAGCAGGCCGCACAGCCAGTTCGCCACGCGCACCCCGACGATATTTGCTCCGAGGCGTTCGCTTGCGGCTCCGAGCAACAGCACGCCCGGCGGTTGTGGACAGAAGAAGTCGCGATACGGCACTTCCCCACGCGAGAACAGTACCGCCTGGTAGTAATAGACGCCCTCGTCGTACATCGTGAACGCGGGGCGAGTGAGGGCAGTTGCGGTCAAGCCGCTCAGAGCCGCGATCGCGACGAGCGCCGCGAGCACACACGCATTCACTCGACACGCGGGTAAAAGTCGTCGGCTCACGGCTTGGGGGTCGGACTCTTCGGCCGATCCGCGGTCAGGACAACGGTGCTGCCGGTCTTCGTCAGTGTGTACCCTCGCACGGCTTCATCAATGAGCGGCAGCAGTGCCTTGGCCTCCGGCGAGAACATCTTCTCCAGGTCCTTTCGTGCGTCCGGGTACGCGTCTTTGGCTTTTGCCAGCAAATCCTTCAGCGTGGTGTGAACGACAGCAGCCGCGTCGGCGTCGGCACAGCGGAACTCCGCTCGGACGAGCGGATTCTTCCCAAAGTCGAGAGTGACGGTAATCGCTGCGGTCTTCTCCAGTGCTGTCCGGACTGCCGTGAATGTTGGGTCGTCCGTCTTCTTGCCGCTCTCCTTCTCGATCTCGGCAATCCGTTTGAGCGCGGGAGCCGGGGTGATGACCAGCCCGACGTCGCGGGCGAGGTCGAGCTTCGCCAGTTCCGCGGCGAGCGGACGATCCTTGTCTCCTGCGGCCTTGAGCATCACCTCCAGTGTCGGCGACGGGGCGATCAGCACGGTGCGATCATCAACCGCGTATCCCGCCATTTCGACCATCGCCATCTTGTACTTGGTGCTGTAGACGTAGGTGACGTCCCCGAGTTTCGCCTCTTTCACCTCACCGCCGAGCAGAGCAGGGAGCTTCTTTTTGGCGTCGGTTCCAGCCGGGTAGCGGAGGACGAACGCCGGCATGAAGGCGACATTGCCGCCGGGAAGCGGGTCGATCAAGACGATCACCCGCTCGAATGCCTTGACGTCGGTGTCAGTCATCCCCTCCAAGACTTTCCACGCATCACCGATCGGCAGTCCGGCAGCGGTGGCGGATTTGTCCAGCTTGACAGGCTCGAACACGATCGCCACACAGAAGGGCGCGGCCACGAACTTCGTCTCGGCCGGCGTCACGCGGGGCGGGTCTGCAGATGCGAAGGTCGCGCCGAGCAGAAGAGCCATAATCGCGCCAATAATTCTCACCGTCTTGCCCCCTCAAGCGTACTTCGTTTCGCTTGGCGATCTCATACCTGACCTCACTGGAAGTGTCGCGTTTTGAGCCAACCGTCCAGCATGCCCGCCGTTTCTGAGGCGGACTTTTACGGGTGGGCGACTCTCGGAGAGAGTCGCGGTCAGTTTCGCAGAAACTGACCTCCGACATTCGGAGAATGTCGGCCACCCGAAAGTCCGACATTCGGAGAATGTCGGCCACCCGAAAGAAAGTGCCGCTCGGCAAGCGGCACCTATACACAGCAGGCCAACGCAACGGTTCACTCACACCAGCGCCGGTTCAGCTGCCGGTGTGGAGAGTCCGGCCAGTGCTTCGAATTCGGTCAATGCCGGCTTGATCGTGGCCGGTTCGTCGAGTGCTTCGAACGCGGCATCTTGCGTCTTCAGTCCGTTGCCCGTGACGCAGATCACGATTTCTTCGTTGCGCGGAATGCGGCCGCTTTCGATCAGCTTCTTCGCGACGGCGAGGGTGGTCCCGCCTGCCGTTTCGGCGAAGATGCCTTCAGTCTTGGCCAGAAGCAGCATCGCGTCCACGATTTCGGCGTCGGTCACATCTTCCGCCCAGCCGCCGGTTTCGCGAATGAGCTTGGCGGCGAAGTAGCCATCCGCCGGATCGCCGATGGCCAGCGACTTGCAGATCGTGTTTGGCGTCTTGATCGGCTTGTGCCGTTCGCGGTTGCTCTTCACGCAATCGCTGATCGGGTTGCAACCAGTCGCCTGGGCGCCGTACATCTTCGTCGTCACGGGTTGGTTCACCAGTCCCGTGACGTTCAATTCGTTGAACGCCTTGTAGATTTTGCCAATGAGCGCCCCGCCGGCCATCGGGCAGACGACGTGTTGCGGGAAGCGCCAGCCGAGGTCTTCGGCGATTTCGAACCCAACCGTCTTCGAACCTTCCGCGTAGAACGGACGCAGGTTGACATTCACGAACCCCCAGCCGTACTTCAGCACAATCTGCGTGCAGAGCCGGTTCACCTGATCGTAGGTACCCGATACCTTCACCACCTTCGCGCCATACACGGCCGTGCCGTAAATCTTCGTCTTCTCCAGGTCCGCCGGGACGAGAATCACCGTGTCGAGCCCGGCCGATGCTCCAAGCGCCGCCACGCTGTTCGCCAGGTTGCCGGTGCTGGCGCAACCGACCATCCGCATGCCGAACTCGCGGGCTTTCGACAGCGCCACCGAGACGACGCGATCCTTGAACGACAGCGTGGGGAAGTTGACGGCGTCGTTCTTGATCCACAGCCGCTCAACTCCGAGCGCATCCGCGAGGCGATCCGCTCGAACGAGCGGCGTACCGCCGACTTGCGGGCCGACGGTCGGCTCGCCATCGAGCGGCAGCAGTTCGCGGTAACGCCACATATTGCGGGGACGCGAGGTAAACTTCGCCCGGCTGATGTGCGGTTTGATGCGCTCGTAGTCGTAGGCCACTTCTAGCGGGCCGGAGTCGTCCGGGCAGAAGAAATTTGCGGCCTTCGGATAGAGCTTGCCGCACACACGACACTTCAGCCCCAGGACGAAGTCGTTACTCGCCACGTCACCCTCCCTCTTCGAGGAGTTTCAAGTTCCAAGTTCCAGAATTCCAAGTCCAGGCGGAAGGTTCCGAGCCAAGTGAGTTGGTTTTCAACTCGAAACTTGGAACTTTCCGAAGGAACTTATTTTGGGGGTGAGAACTTAGCCAGACGTGCCGCCGCGATTCGGCGGATGCGGTGAGATAAGAATGCGTGCGGGCCGCGTTGAAATGGCCCACGCGAGATCTTATCTTCCCCGGCCATACCATGCACTTCCCATGAAGTGTGGCGTTTGCCGGGCAGGAGTTAGCACCTGCACCTGGGAAGCGAGTGGTGAACTCGCTTCATCAGGCCGGTTGCTGTGGCGTCTTCGGGCCTGGCCCCTCGACCACTCTGGATAAGATGCTCACCAGCTTTAGTTGTCAAAAACCCGCTGCGCACACGGCACAGCGGGTTAAAAAGAGAGTACGGTGTCTTTGCGCATTCGGCAACGGCAATCGACCGGAATTTTCGTGTTTGCCTGCGAATGAATTCCCTCTGGTGCTTCGGCGAATGCCCCTGTTACTCCTGCGGGCCCAGTTTGCTGTAGAAAACGATCACTGCGACAATTATTAGAATAATCAGCACCACGCCACCAATGATGTGACGCGCCAGCGACGTACCGCCCTCTTCATCATCATTCCGCTTCTTCTTTTTCTTCTTTTTCTTGGGCTTCTCGTCCTCGTCTTCATCATCCTCCTCGGCGGCGGCTTTCTTCTTTCTGGGTTTCTCGTCTTCGTCTTCATCATCCTCTTCGGCAGCCACCTTCGCCTTTTTCTTGGGCTTTTCCTCCTCTTCGTCCTCTTCCGCTGTAGCTTTCTTTTTCCTGGGCTTTTCGTCTTCCTCTTCATCCTCTTCAACAACGGCTCTTTTCTTTTTCCTGGGCTTCTCGTCCTCGTCTTCGTCATCCTCCTCGACAGCAGCCTTCACGGGCTTCTTCTTCACCGGTTTGGCGTCTTCTTCATCGTCACGGTCGGCAACGGCTTGCACCTTGGCCTTGGGTTTGGCGGCAGCCGGCGCGGGAGGTGCTGGCTTCTTCGCTGGCGAGGGCTCGTCCTCGACGATCTCGAAGTCGCTTGAAGCGGCTGGCGTGGGGATGGTGATCGTCCCCTGGCATTTGGGACACTTGACCTTCTTCCCCGCGGCGTTGTCCTGCGCGTTGAGTTTGGCCGAACAACCGGGACAGACGACCGAGATAGCCATGGCTGAGTCTCACGGCGGACGCAGTGCGAAGGTGGTGCCGGTGTTGATGATATACCGGACAGGTCGCGAGAGGCAGTTGGCTGTGTTTGGAATGACCCCTCGGCCACTCCAAACAGGTGTTACCCCGGCTTGGTCGCCAAAATCAGCGGCGACGGGCATGGCAGCTCTTCCACCAGTCGCGGGTTGGTGAAGCCGGCGGCGGTCAGCCAGCGGGCAATTTCGCCGAAACTGAAGGTGTCGCCGCGTTCCGTGTTCACCAGCATATTCACCGCGAAGATCAAACCCGGCGGCGGACCATTGCGGTCGTCGTTCACCAGCCACTCGGCAATCGCGATCGTACCGCCCGGCGCCAGCGCCGCGAACGTCTTCTTCAAAAGCGATTTGCTTCGCTCGATCCCCTCGCTGTGCAAAATGTGGCCGAGTGTTGCGATGTGGTGACCCGTACCGAAGTTAGCGCTGTCCAGATCGCCCGCGACAAACGTGAAGCGATCTCCGACGCCGTGTCGCTCCGCGACGCGTTTCGTCACCGGCAACACGCCGGGCCAATCCACCGCCATTACGTGAACCTGCTTGCTCTTCTCCGCCAGCGATACGCTCCACACGCCTGACCCGGCTGCCAGATCGAGTACCGAAACCGGCACCGTGGCTGCGGCGAGATTGAGGTGATCGGCCAATCCCATCGCGGCTCGGCGGCTCAGAGGAAAGATGTCCTCCACGAACTGCTCGAAAAACGCAGCGCCTTCGCCCTCGGCATTCACAGCCACGGCGGGCTTGCCGCTACGAACGATCTCCGTCAGGGTGAGCCACTTTGGAATGAGTTGCGTGCTGGCATGGCGGAAGAAACCGCCGAGGTATGCTGGCCGACCGCGAACGAGAAATGCATCGGCTTCCGGCGAAAGTTGATAGTGGCCGGGCCTGGGGTGGCTGAGCAGTTCCAGTCCGACGAGGCCGTTGAGCAGAATCCGGACTCCGCGCACGCTCGTTTTGGTTTCCGCAGCCAGGTCGTCGGCGGACTTCGCACCGTTGGCCAGCGCATCGAACAAGCCGAGACGCACGGCTGCTTCAATCATCAGTGGAGGCGCGTAGGCAAACGAGAACTGGAGGACCTTTTCGGGGTTGAGTGAGTGGGGCATGGGAAGCTACCTCGGACCTGGAGAGTGAAGGACGACAGTACGGTGAAGACCGGGCGAAACGAAACTGCGTTGCGGGGTCATACCGAATCGCGTTAATCAGGAGTGATCCTGGGGCCGCGGCCGTCCCGGCCGCAACGGGCCAGAGTCCCGCATTCCCAGGGATACTCTTCAACAAGACTTGGTATCACTCACCAACGGGACGCGGCGGCGGCGCGACCGGGAGATTCCCCTGTTTTTCCTTGTCTTCGCGTTCCTTGGCTTTTGCCTTCTCTTCACGTTCCTTACCTTCCGCTACCAGTTTTGGCTCGGTGATCGTGAAAGAATCAAGGAATCGGCGCACATCGGGACTGCCAAAGGGTTCCACGCCGGCGGCGAAAACGAAGTAAAGTCGTGTGTCGGCCACGATGATGCGTGCGGTGTACGAACCGAAGCGGCCTTGATACTCCAATTCGCGGGCCGGAAATCCGCCGACCGTGATCGGATTGCTGCGCGGTCGGCCCTGGGCAGCGGTCGCATTCAGAAGTTCCTTGGTCGCTTTCTTCAACAGATCTTCGTCCGTTTGGCCTTCTTTGCCCGCGCGGTCCTTGGTGCTCGGAATATCGCGATAGATCACGATGAAGTGTTCGACGTGCCGGAAGGTCGTTCCCTCGATGTGTTCACCCTTCTCGAGCGTGAGTCCGGCGTCGTGTTCGATTCCGGGTTGCGTTTTCGCCGGCAATTCCACCTTGAATCCACCTTTTGGCGACTCGTGTGTGTGCCATTTCGCACTGGGCATCATCAGCAGTAAGCCGCCGCAGCAAGCGAAGAGAAAGAAGAGCATCACTCCGCCGAGAACAACCAGCCAGAAGAAAACTCCATAACCACCCGACTGAGCTGGTCGTTGCCGCGTGCGGCGGGGGCGATCGTCGGAGGGGTCGCGCCGGCGGCGTGGTTTGTCGGGTGGTGGTTGAACGGGCGTTGGTGACGCGGGGCGTTGGCGGGTGGGCAAAGGGTCAGTTTCAAAGGGACTGGGGGGCGTGGCCGGGGCGGCAGTTCCTCCGGTTGGCGAACCGGGCTCCACCGCCGGAACGCGGAGCATGGTCAAGCACCCGCCGCAGCGAATGACCCGGCCGGCGTTCTCGTCGCCGACCTGAAGCGTTCCGCCGCACGTGGGGCACTCAAACTCTATCGCCATAACCATTCCTCAGGGCGTTTCATGCTCTCTTAGTGAGACCTCGGGGTGTCGCCTCAGCATCGGGCCAGGGTAGTTTGTAAGGTTTTTCAACGCGCCGCGACCGCAAAGGAGCGGTTAACGCACCCCGCTCCCTTGCGGTCGCGGCTCGTTGAAAACTCACACGTAACTGCAGCCATCTGCTTAGTATGGTTCTGTTAAGGGACAGCTCTGCGATTGCGACAACCCCCCAAGGTCTCTCAAACAGAACAGGCCGTTTCACACAAACTGTTGATATGTTACCGGTTGGCGCACCTACGGGGCTACCGAAATGGAGTGCCCGATTGTTCCGACTGATCCCCATTGCTCCGTTACCAACGTGGCGGTTATGCTGAACGTTATCTCCCATCGGGGAAGAGTTAGCGAGGTACTATTATGCTGCCCCGTTTCGTTGGCATCGCTCCAATCGCGCGCGGTGGAGCTGTCGTTCTCCTTGCGCTGTTCCTGGCTGCGCTTGTAAACGCACAGCCACCCAAAGAACCCGACAAAAAAGATCCGGACAAGAAAGAGCCAACCAAGGAAATCGAGTGGCCGAAGGAAATTAACGGCCGGGATCTCAATGCCTGGCTGAACGAGGTGAACGACCCGGACCCCGTGATCCGGGAATATGCGATTCGCACAATCCCCAACTTCGGTCCACCCGCGCAGGAGGACAAGATCGCCAAGGTCCTTCTCAAGCACTTTGTGGATGAGAAAGATCCTGGTGTGAAGCTGGCGCTGTTTGACAGCATCGGACTTCTTCAATTCAAGAATGAATCACTCAATCAGGATGCGCTGCGGATCCTCATCATCGCGGTGGATAACCCCGTCGGTCCCAGTGCCGGCGTCTACCGACTACACGCTATTCAAACGATCGCAATGTTCGGGGCGAAGGGCGAAGGGGCGATTACCGCGCTGACCGGCAATGCGGTTCGCGACCCCTCCTACGAAACGCGCCGAAACATCGCCAGGACACTGGGCCTTGTTGGCTTCAATGAGACCACAGGCCCGAACATGAAAGCGCTCACCCGGTTAGCCGATACGCTGTCCTTCGACCCGAGTGCCTCGGTTCGTATGGAATCGCTGCAAGCGCTCATGCGGCTCGGCCCACCGTGGGCGGGCGTGAAGAAGAAGGACGACAAGACCTCTCCGCCGATTAACACCAAAGATGCCGCGGTCATCATCAAATACATGCGCCAGCGAGTCGGCGATCCCAAGGCCACGCCGAAGCCGACCCCTCCTCTGGAGAAGGACAAGCAGGTTGAAATCTGGGCACGGCTCGTCCTCATGCGATTCGACCCGAAGGAAGTGAACGACGAGAATTTGGATGCTCTGGCGAAATACCTGACCGGCGCTGAACCCGCGGTGAAAGTGCAGGCTCTCAACGCCATGCTGATCATGGGCCCACTGGCGTCGAAAAAGCTCGACGATGTTCTTCGGGTCATGGATGAACCAAAGGCACCGTATCAGCAAGTGATGGCCTGTGTGCAGGTCCTTGCGGCGATGGGTGGGAATGCCAAACCAGCCCTGCCCAAGCTCAAGGCGCTTCTGGAAGTGAAGAAGAAAGAGTTGAGTACGACGGAACTGGAACTGGCAAAGAAAAAGGACGATCCGAAATTGACCGCCGAGAAATACGTTCTGGCTGACATGGTGAAGACAATCGAGGAGGTCATTAAGCACATCGACAAGTCGAAACCGCTAAGCCCCTCAGAACTCGGCAACGCCAATGCGGACGATCCAAAGAAGGATCCGAAGAAGCCGTAGAGGAAACGCATCAGCTGATCCCGCGAGGAGGATGTTATGATGTCGGTTTACGCAACGCGTGAATCGACATCATAACATCCTCCTCGCACAACGCCGATCAGCAAAGTGTAGGAACAGTGTCCACTCGAACGTCTTTACACAAGGAGGAGTTATGTCACGGGTGATCTGTGTTCTGGTCGTGTTGGCTGTTCCGCAAACTCCAATACTTGTCGCTGCCGACACCGACGAGATTGCGAAGGAATTCACGGCGTTGCGTGGAAAGTGGAAAACCGTGGCCGGTGAGGCAGGCGGGATGCCGTTTCCCAAGGACGGAATTCCGGACTTCACGATCACCATTTCACCCACCGGCAAGTGCACGGGTCAGACGCCAAAAGACAATCTGGAATTCACCATTACAATCGATCCCAAGAAAGACCCCAAGACCATCGAGACGATGCACACGGGCGGCGCTCAGAAGGGGAAAAAACAGTACGGCATTTACAAGCTGGAGGGTGACAAGTTCACCGTTTGCATGACGCGTCCGGGCAGCGCGGAGGGCGACCGGCCCAAGGATTTCAACACCAAGGGCACCGCCAACGTTGTGTTCGTCTTCGAACGCGTGAAGGAAGACAAAAAGCCCTGACCAGTCCACCCGCAGACGGCGATTTCCGCCGTCTGTGAATCGTGGCCGGAGGACAGACGTCTCAAGGAAGGAGCGAGCCGCTTTATCTCAGTCAGTACCCGCTTCATCGTTCGCTGGACGGGAGAGTGAGCCGTGGGCGAGGGGTTCTTCTGCCTTCCGGAGCCTTACGGCACGGTTCTGCTCCTGGCTCTCTTTGGATTCGTGATTGCGATCGCTCCACCCGCCGAAGCGCACGCCAAGGGATTCCGGTGGTGGCTGTGGGCAGTTCCGAACCTGTTCGGTCTCGTGGCCATCTTTCTGCTCCCCTCGGCACGGACTCCCGGACTGACGAAGGATCAACGCGCCAATCGCGCGCAATACGGAAACCTGGCTGGAGCCGCCCAGTCGTTCGTAGCGTTGAGCATGTTCGTGCTCGGTGTGGTTCGTCACACTACCGGCTGGTGGTAGGAGGAACTCACTTCTTCTCATACAGGAACCCGATGAGACTGTCGCATTGAACGAGCCGCTCCTTGCGAGTAGTTTCAAGGGTTGTGGTGTTCAGTTGTTTTCCGCCCCGGCAGGGGCGTCCGATGTTAGCCCAGGGTGAAGCGCAGCCGAAGGCCAGCGAAACCCTGGGAAGACGACCCAACGTATCCACAAGCCCCGGCAGGGGCGACAGAAACACCCATTCATGCGGTT